>OBZH01000358.1_pt1 | contig 54407 bp, 68 predicted proteins | sample 1476881 | NCBI WGS metagenome assembly OBZH01 (sample SAMEA2580230, study PRJEB22360) | human gut metagenome | biome: human gut; feature: human-associated habitat; material: faeces | place: Denmark | collected 2008/2010 | reverse complement strand
CCTACTCAACTGTGCGAAGGTGGGACGACGGAATCGAATTCTAACGAATGACCGATTTCTGTCTCACTCTCTTTTTGGTATAGGTTCCAGGCCTGTCGGTTTCTAGCAATCGTCTATTGTTGACGGTAGAAATATTGATCGGCTGGATAATTTCCGGCAGTTTGGGTGACGACAAGACGTGCCTTGCTGGTATCAGACTGGTCACCATCTGGATTTTGGAAACCAATTTTCAAGAGTCCGATCGCTGTACCGGTCTCACCCATCTTCATCTCAACATAAGGGATCTTGCTCTTCTTATCTGAGTCTGCTACAGCCTTAAGGCTTCCTTGACCCTTGACTTTTCCATCTGCTTGGATGACGATTTCAGCTCCCTTGCCATTGCGCCAAGTTCCGGCCAAGCTAGAGAAGTCACCACCGTTAATGGCTCCAATATCCAAGTCTTTCTCTTTTTTCGGTTGTGGGTAAGCTTTCCACCACTCTTGATGGTAATCACGGAAAGCCGCCTGACCATAGAAGATCCGACGTTCTTGTGACGCTACTCCATCGGGGCCTGTTACACCCGCAGGAATCAAGTACAGGGTTTGTTCTTGCCCTTGGATAGCCGTCGCATTGGCCCCTACGAAATAAACTTCATAATAGCCCTTTCGCTTCTTCGGTTCCTTGTCTTTATTGAGAAGATAATTAGCCCGAGTGCCTCCGCTCCAGAAAGTCCAACCTGTCTCTCCGTTTACAATACTAGGGAAGGCACTGGTCTTGTTTTGGTAATATTCATCCGGCGTAAAACCATAGAGCTTAAAGCCGGAAGCCGCGATTTCTTTTTCATAGGAGTCATTAGAATAGCTCCCTTCAAACGGCGTGAGATTGCCATCAAGGACAACATCATTGGGATCCGTCGATTTGAAAAAATCCTCCCGATTGGCAAAGACCATCTCGTGGTCAGGATTTTTATCAGACATGGTCACCGTGATCAAAGGCTTCTTGTCCGTCTTGTATTTGAAGACACGAACAGTAACTGTGAAATCAGTGTTGCCATCTGACTTCTTCATCTTGCCTGTCGAGATTTTATTGGCCCCTTCAACCTTCCAATCCGTGCTAAAGGTCGCAGAGACTTTCCCATCATCCGTCTGGTAGTCAATCTTCCAAGACTTGTCCTTCTTTTCGATTTTAGCAGTATCTCGTTCATTGGAAACATACTCACCACTCAAATCGATCGCTTTTTCTTTTTGCTTGGTCGGTTTTTTAGTGGTTTGATTAAATTCCTTTTGATGATCTGGTTGGATGTTGGAGCTAGAGTAGAGATAAACTCCTCCAATCAGGACAACTGCTCCGGCAAACCCCAGAATCGGAATCAAGTATTTTTTCTTCCATTTAAGATTCATTTTTCTACCTCCATGGAATTCGATCTATACACTAGTATACCCTAAATCCAAAGTATAGTAAAATTCCCCTCCATGTAGTGTTTTTTTAGCCAGACAATCCATCTTCCTCTCGAATTTGAAACATTCATTGTTTTTCAAATAATATATTTTGTTTTACGTTATTTTTTTATTGTTTTTCGATATTTTTTCTTGACTATTTTAAAAAAACAGGTATACTATAAGTGAACAATAAATTACCCCAAGGAGGCTTGCCATGAAAAACTCTAAAACCTTAAAGAACGTTATTGACGTTCTTACTGCCTTCATTTACTTCTGCGGGATTACAACCATCCTTGCACTGGTCGTCCACCTACTTTCCCGCATGGGGCTTTTTAAAGATCTCATTCAATCTGGACGCTTGTCCTTTGATGTCAATGGCATCCAGCTCTTCCCAAAAACTCCGCAGCCCCTCTGGCAGCTGCTCTTTCCACTAGCTTCAAGCGCTATCTATATTTTTCTTCTCCTCACCATTCGTAGCTTCCTCCAAAATCTCTACCAAGAGAAGATCTTTTCTCACTCCAACATTGATCTTTGTAACCGAGCTTGGAAGATCCTCTTGGTCTTGTCCTTTCTGTCTGGTACACTTGAGACCAGCGGCAATGCTTATCTCCTTCCCTTCACCTTCCAATTGACCTTTAACACGGGACTTCTCCTTGCCGTCCCAATTGTCTGGGTACTTGGAAAAATTCTGGAAAGAGGGATAGCGATCGCCGAAGAAAATGAGCTAACCATTTAAGGAGGAGACCATGATTATCGTCAATCTAGATGTCATGCTGGCCAAGCGAAAAATGAAATCCAATGAGCTGGCCGACAAAATCGGCATCACGACAGCTAACCTCTCCATCCTCAAGACCGGTAAAGCCAAAGCCATCCGCTTCACCACCCTTGAAGCCATCTGCAAAGAACTAGACTGCCAGCCCGGAGATATCTTGGAATACCGGCCAGATGAATAGGGACTATATTCAGAATGTCATTGGAGACTTTCCTTAGGTGAGGACGGACGGTAGCGAATCCCTCTGGGATTCCATACCTAAGATTTGAGCCTACTGTCTCAAATCTTCCGAGAGTCTTAAACGAAAATGTTTCAGACTCTTTTCTCACTGCGGAAGTCTCCATTAACATTTATTACGAATAGAACTCATCTATCATCCTTGTAAAACCCAATGATAGGAACTATATCGATACAAGAAAAGCACTCCCGTGGGAGTGCTTGAGAGCGTAGACAACCTGTTCTTCCTTACAAATCAAATTAATTCTATAAAATCTAAAAATTTATTCGTAAGAATTATTCAATCATCTACTGAAACTTTCCGCCGTGAGAAAAGTGCCTGAAACAACTGTGTTTCAGGCACTCGGGAGTTTTGGAACCTTAGTTTCAAAACTAAGTCATGGAACTTCTTCGAAGTTCGCTGACGTCCGTACTCACCTAAGGAAAGTTTTTTAGATGACTTTTTCTTTGTCTATCGTTTACCCAATGATGCTTCCATTTGGTACAGATGGATCAACAGTTAAGACTGTTAATTGATCTCCGTATTCTGCGGAAAGAATCATGCCTTGGCTGACATATTTCTTCATCATCTTACGTGGTTTGAGATTAGCCACGATTTGGAGTTTCTTGCCGACCAATTCTTGTTCATTTGGATAGAATTTCGCGATACCAGAAAGGATTTGACGGTCTTCGCCATCTCCTGCATCTAGGCGGAAGCGAAGCAATTTGTCTGAGCCTTCGACGCGTTCGACTTCTTTGACCTCTGCCACACGGATTTCAACCTTGTCAAAGTCTTCAAATTTGATCTCGTCTTTTTCAGATTTGAGTTCCACTTCTTCTGGGATCCATTCTTTTTCTTGTGGTTTACCAGCAGTCATTTGCGATTGGATGTAGGCAATTTCTTCATCCATGTCGAGACGTGGGAAGATTGGAGTTCCTTTGGCCACCACTGTGATATTTTCAGGGAAACCTGCTAGGGTCAAGTTTTCAAGATCGAAGTTCAAGCCCAAACCAAGTTGTTCCATGATGGCGTTTGACGTGTTCATCATGAATGGTTGGATGAGGTGAGCTACGACACGAAGGCTTGCTGCCAAGTGAGCCATAACCGCTGCCAATTGTTCCTTGTCACCATCTTCTTTGGCAAGGACCCAAGGAGCTGTCTCATCGATGTATTTATTAGTACGAGAGATGATATTCCATACTGCTTCTAAAGCGCGTGGGTAATCCACCGCGTTCATTTGCTTGTGGTATTCAGCGATGTTTTCTTCAACTACCTTAGCCAAATCTGCATCAAATGCAGTCACGTTTTCGACATAAGCTGGAACTTGACCACCAAAGTACTTGTTGATCATGGCTACCGTCCGGTTGAGGAGGTTTCCAAGGTCATTGGCCAATTCATAGTTGATGCGGGCCACGTAGTCTTCTGGTGTAAAGGTACCATCTGAACCAACCGGCAAACTGCGCATGAGGTAGTAGCGAAGTGGATCCAAGCCGAAGCGTTCCACCAACATTTCTGGGTAGATGACATTTCCTTTAGACTTAGACATCTTACCGTCTTTCATGACAAACCAACCATGGCCAATCAAACGTTCTGGCAATTTGATGTCGAGCATCATGAGAAGGATTGGCCAGTAGATGGAGTGGAAGCGAAGGATGTCTTTTCCGACCATATGGAAGACGGTTCCGTTCCAGAATTTGTCAAAGTTTTCATGATCTTCTTGGCCATAACCAAGAGCTGTCACATAGTTAAGAAGGGCATCAAACCAAACGTAGACAACGTGTCTAGGATTGGATGGAACTGGGACTCCCCAGGTAAAGGTAGTCCGAGATACCGCCAAATCTTCCAAACCTGGCTCGATGAAATTTTTCAACATTTCATTGAGACGGCCATCTGGCGTGATGAAATCAGGTTGGGATTTGAAAAATTCAACCAAACGGTCTTGGTATTTGCTGAGACGAAGGAAATAAGATTCTTCAGAAACCCATTCTACTTCGTGGCCTGATGGGGCTACCCCACCAATGACCTTGCCATTCTCATCACGGTAGACCTCAGCCAATTGGCTTTCTGTAAAGAACTCTTCATCAGAGACTGAGTACCAGCCAGAGTATTCACCAAGGTAGATATCATCTTGCGCCAGCAAGCGTTCAAAGATCTGGGCCACCACTTTTTCATGGTAGTCGTCTGTGGTACGGATGAATTTATCGTATGAGATATCGAGTAATTGCCAGAGTTCTTTTACTCCAACTGCCATCCCATCTACATAAGCTTGCGGCGTGATCCCAGCTTCTTCTGCTTTTTGCTGGATCTTTTGACCGTGCTCATCAAGACCAGTCAGGTAGAACACATCGTAGTTCATCATGCGTTTGTAACGCGCCAAGACGTCACAGGCGATCGTTGTGTATGCTGAACCAATGTGCAATTTACCAGATGGGTAATAGATAGGGGTTGTGATGTAGAATGATTTTGTCATGTTTCTTTTCCTTTCAGGGCTAATGGAACCCAATTTAGTAACACTCTATTATAACATTTTTAGAAGACCCTGAAAACCCAAAACCAGCTAGGAGCATGGAAAGACAAGCAAAAAAGCTGACCGAAGTCAGCTTTTTTACTAATGATAACAAATCCTGCTATCTTACTTACCAAGATAGTATTCTTTCACAACGTTCAATTTTTCGTCAAATTCGAATACCAATGGTGGGAAGTTAGGGATTTCTACACCCATGATTTCATCGTCTGACAAGCCTTTGATATGTTTTACAAGGGCACGGATTGAGTTACCATGTGCTCCTACGAATACATTTTTACCGTCTTTAAGAGCTGGAGCGATTTTGTCTTCCCAGAATGGAAGGGCACGTTCCAAGGTAACTTTCAAGTTTTCAGCATCTGGAATGACTGAGTCGTCAAGTGAAGCGTAACGACGGTCTGTGTGTGCTGAATGTTCGTCATCATGTGCCATAGCAGGAGGCAATACATCGTATGAACGACGCCAGATGTGAACTTGTTCATCACCAAATTGTTCAGCAGCTTCTGCTTTGTTTTTACCAGTCAAACCACCGTAGTGACGTTCGTTCAAGCGCCATGATTTTTCAACTGGAACCCAAAGTTGGTCAGATGCTTCAAGCGCAAGGTTTGTTGTTTTGATCGCACGTTTCAATACTGAAGTGTATGCTTGGTCAAATTCGATACCAGCTTCTTTGATCAATTTACCAGCGTCGATCGCTTGTTGTGTACCTTTTTCAGACAAATCAACATCAGCCCAACCAGTGAAAAGGTTAGCTTTGTTCCATTCAGACTCACCGTGGCGAGCAAAAACCAATTTTACCATTTGATGGATCTCCTTTTATTCTTCGAGGTTGTCCCCGTTTTTCTATTCTATTTTACTAGATTTTACATGAAAAAGCTAGTCCCGACGTTGGAAAAGTGCAATTTGTCACAAAAAAGAGCCTGACGGCTCTGGTTTCTCTTACTTTAATTTTTCTGACAGTCGGGGCAAATACCATAGACCGTCATCTGGGTCTTGGTGATCCGATAGCCACTCTGACTTGCGGCCTCTTCACGAAGATCAGGCACGTCAATCTCTACATCGGCAATGCGACCACATTTTTCGCAGACAACATTCAAATGGTCATGTCCCATGAAATCAAAATAGGTTGTGGTATCGTTGCGAACCTTGATCTCAGAAACAACACCCTCATCTATCAAAACTTTAATGTTGTTATAAACGGTAGCCAAACTCATACCTGGGAATTGAGGCAACAAATCGCGATAAATCTTCTCAGCACTTGGATGTTCATGACTGGCTACTAAATAGGATAGAACAGCTCTGCGTGTATCCGTTATCCGAATACCCTTGGTACGCAGCCCCTGCAAGATTTCTTCTACACATTCTTCTTCCCTACGATGCAATGCGTTCACTATGTTTCCCCCTTCCCAAAGTTTATTTGGATCAACCGATCACCTTATTATAACATGTTTCAAGCTAAATTCTCTATTTAGAATGATTTTTTTTAAGCTCGATCGCTAAATGTTAGTGGTTCGAAATTTTTAGCAGTAAGCAAAAAGCTGAAACTATCTATTCTATCTCACTCTCAGCCAATCCAGCTGGTCATCCAACGCACGCTACCGAGAATGATCTTGACCACAAGGATCATAAAACAAAACTCCAGCACCCACCACAGGCCTTTTAGGAGATACAAAATAGGGCGAAGAAATAAGATGGCTACTAATCCTACAATCAAGCGCATAGCGGATCCTCTCTTTCGTATTTCTTATTATACGCTGAGAAGCAAAGTCTGTCCAACAAAAAAGCATCCTAGAAAACTAGGATGACTTTTCAAAATGCAATTATTTAACTGCTTCTTTAAGTTCGTTTATTAACAGATAATAACACATGCAGACATATACCTTATAGAATAAGGGTTTTCAAGGAGTTTGTTCTTTAAAATATAACCTATTATCACACATAAGAACATGACTTTTGCCCCCTTTTTGCCCCTTTTGTTTTCCGTTATAATAGAAAATTTTAAAAATTGCCGTTATAACAGAAAAAACCACTAGTTGGGGCTAGTGGTTTTAAGTGAGTGATAGTATTCGATTATCACTTATATTATATCACATTTTAAAATATACTGCTATCTCTTAATGTTTCAGACAAATAAAAAAAGCCCTCCCGAATTGGGAGGGTGTGTGTCTTATTATAGAGTCTCTGGCCACGGGTCGTCTGTGATATAGGACATATCAGTAAACCGCAAGTCTCCGATATCCCGATCTGTTGGCACTGGATCATCGAATTGTAAGCGTAGCTGGTTGCCGTCACCCGGCCCACCTAAATAAAAAGTCCCAAGGCGCTTGCCCTTGTCATTCGTCATAATACCCAGTTTTGAGCTGGTCGCACGAAAACCGACGGGTATACCACCGACATTTAAAATCACCACGTTACGCTCACGGTCTGACCCTTGAGGAACGTAGCTGGGCGCACCTCGTCTCACGATTCCAAACCAGCCCCAAGAGAGACCACCGAAGCCGACCTCTACCGTGGAATTTACACGTCTGAATTCCACGTATGCATTAGTTTGATTTGAGTTGATGTTTCTTGGCTTATATTTGACATCGCCAAACAAAACAGACCAAGCGTTAGAGCCAGTCCCAGCGGTCTTTTTGATCCACTTCACCGCTCCGTTTTTCGCTGTCGTATCAGTATAAATTGTACCAATATCTGCATTCAGATTGTACGGGAAGCCTTGGCCTTTTAGTTCGCCACTAGCACCACCAGAACCGACTGAACGCTTCAACTCTTCAAGATCGTTTTTCGAAGCAAGCTGGCTTGTGTCAATCGTTGGTAACTTGGATCTTGTGATAAACGGATCGCCACCGTTTTGCAATTTTGTATCGATGAGAGCGTCCAGACCGAGGTCTACGTGCTTCTCCTTGATATTCGTGGTCATCTGCGCTTGTAACGTGGCATACGTTGGAAACAACTCGTAAGCTTTGGAAGTTTGTAACGCTCCGCCTTGATTAGCTTGAAGCGTCCCAATATCACGACCAATGGATTCTATAGCTTTCTTTAATTTATCCATTCAGCACCTCCTTAGAGGGTATTTTTAGCCGTTGTATAGATTTGTACGAAGTCAGTATTTTCAAGGTCGGTGAATTTTTGGCCAAGCTCTGTCATTTTAGACACAATAGCTTGGTCTGCTGATCCTGCACCATTTGCGATACGGTCAGCGATCTCTTTGAGAGTATCTAATTCTTCTGGTACTCCATCGCCTAAAATGGCAGTCTTGACACCAGCGATAGCCGTGTCTAGTTGTTGTTGTGTGATTCCAGCTTGTCCAAGTTCTGACTTGTCAGCTTTGCTTGCAAGTGTGGTTTTAATTTCCTTGATGTCGCTACCGACAGCTTGAGCAAATGATGTTAATTTTTCAGTATTTAAAGTCATAATTTTTCCTCTCTAAATTTTTGCAAGATTGTATAGTGTGGTTAAGTCTGGCAGTTCTTCAGCTTGTGGTCCATTTGGATGTTCTGCAATGTACTTGTCGATTTCAGTCTTAACATCGTTTTTCACAAGCGATAATACTTCCTCGCTTGTAAATTCGTCTGCTGAACGGGTGACGTCTAAACGTGTTGAGCGATCACTTGGGAAGATATAGCCACCGCAAACGACTTCAACCAGATAGGATCCGATCGGAAGGGGCTTGCTTATTTTAAAAGTAACTTTTGATTTATCTACTGTACTCTCAAATGTAGCCTTTCCTTTTTGGTTAAAGATCCTGATTGTGGCATTTTTGCCATTTAGATCACTAATTGGACGCATGTTTTCATCCAGTAGCTCATAACCAAATAGAGAGGCAGAGTCGCCTTGTTTGACGACAGCCCCTCCTTCAAATTGTTTAAGATTGGTAGAGTTTAATCTCAATTGTCTACCTCCATTTTAATTTTAGTTTCCGTTTTGACCTTGCGTAGCTTGTCCACGTTGTTCAATTGCTTCAACGACTGATGCACTAGCTTCATTAATAGCTTTTGCCACTTCCGCTGAATCTCGGCTTTGGCTATCAAGAAAACGTGTAAAATCACCATCGTCAAGTTTTAAATGCTTGGCCCCGTTTGATTTTAATTCATCGACCGTTCCCATGCTACCAATACCGAACACTCGACCATTTACAATTCCGACATATCCTTGCTTTCCGCTTGTGCTACGTACTACAAAATTCATATCTTCTTCCTCTTCTTTCTTGTTGCTTCCTTCACTTCCAATAATCACTACATTCTTATCTAACCCACCAGACAAACCAGTGCTAGTGAATTGCCACCAACGGGTGTGATCCATACTTGGATAGACACCCCAATATGGTTCTGGACGCACATCGTAATCGGGGTATGCCGCAATCCATAAGCTATTAGGATATCTAGCAGTAATCTGCTCAACATAGATATTAGCCAATGTATAAGGCTTGTAACTATAGTAGATAGGCTCGAACCCGTTCGCCTTGCAAACATCCATAAATGCTAACACCGCATTAGTATTGGCTTGCTTATTGCCACTTGCGCCATCTTCATAGTCACAAACCAAATAGCGAGGTCTTGATGGCAGATTAGCGATGAAATAGTTAGCTTCAGCTTGCGCTGTCGCTACATCACCACCGAACCGAGCGAAATGGTAATAACCAATGCAGTTGCTTGTATTGGTTTGTTGAGTGGCTACTGGGCTAATCCAACCAATACCCTCAGTTACCTTGATGATGGTATTGTTAGTTCTCGATGCTTGACAAATGCTAGACAAGTCTGCTGACTGGTAAGCTGATACATCGATAAAGTAATCGCCTTTGCTAAGTCCACCTTGTTCGATTTCTGAACCGTCAAACGACAATTCAAACCAACCAACCATACGTTGGCTTGGTGCGTTCCAATCAACATAGCTGAAATTCCCTGCACTATCTAGGTTTCTGCGTACTCTCCGAACCCATCCGCCATTATAAAGAGCGTCTGCATTGCCGTCTATATTTTGCTCGATGGTTGTAACTGTTCCGTCTGCGTGTTCTGCTACTACAAAGCCGATATGCCCAAATGCATGATTTGGAGAGCAATCAGAAACGAATACTGAGCCGACAGGAGGGTTATTAGAGCCGTTAAAGCGTGTTACTTTAAGTCCTAATGCAGAAGCTCTGTCAAGTCCGTTGATAGCGTTTAAGTAGCTAAAATTGAGATTATACAATCCTTGATATTGCAGAATGTTGTCAATTAATGCCACACATTGCCCGCCATACGGGTTGGTTGGCACGGTAACACGTTGATTGACTACGCTATCTAACGTATCTAATAATTGTTTTTGAGTAGTCAAAAGACCGCCTCCTTTTATTAATCTTGATGAGGTTCTTCATAACCTAATGCTCGTGTACTATCACTCAATCCTGTGGTAGTTGGGTCGTTAACAATCCCGACAAGCACAAGGAAGGCAAATAGCACATTGATAAATACAAGAACTTTATCAATCGTTTGCCCGAATTCCAATTTGATGCCAAAAATATCGGCGAATGCTTGGAATAGCAAGGCTAAGGCTGGTACAAGGGCAAGCCAAAAGTTTTTATTTTTCAAACGTACATTCCAGTTGATTTTCATAGTGTTACCTCTTATTAATTATTTTTGTTTTGAATTAATGCTTTAAGTTCTTTCATGTCCTCGCTCAAGGCCTTGACCTGCTCTGCGAGGATCAATAGAGACTTATTTTGTTCATCGTGGTTATCAAGTCGTCTTACTGCCGTTAGACGAAAATCACGCATGTTTTCGATGTCTTTCTCGATAACGACCATGCGTTTTTCTTGTGCCACGACACTTCCTTTAAAATTTCCATAAATTCCAAGTAAGATCCCGACAAATCCGACCATCATCGAGATATCTTCTGGTGTAAAGTGGATCATAGATCACGCCTCTCTCTAATTAAAGTACTGGTTGTGGTGTAGCTGTCGCCACTGGTTGAGTTTCAAGATCACCAGAAGGTTGTCCCGGCTTCTCTTCCTTCTCTTCTTTTGGTTTCGTCCACTTCCAAATGCCAATCTTACCATTTTGGTAAAGGCTGTTTAATTGATCCAAGGTTTCACCTTGGTAAGTAAATGGCTCATTTACTTGGATCATGATGCGTTTACCTTCTCCAAATGCTTCGGTGTGGTTTGGATCTTCAATCGTAAAGATCTCTTGTGGTTGATATGTTTTACCAACTTGTCCAAGATCTACTAACTCAAGTCCACGCTTAAAGATTGTCGGATCCATTGGATTGTCAATATCTGTTACACGAGCTAAAAGATTCCAATCAGCAACGTCCTTGATCTTCTGGATTTGGTTTGCTTTCTCCTCGTTATCTTTGGTGAGAGCTTGGATTTTGGCAATAGCGTCATTGTTAGCTTCAACAGATTTGTCTAACTCTTTCTTGATGGCTACTACTGCGCCAGATGTGTCAAGTTCCATGCGGACGATGTTCAATACTGCTTCGACCAGTGTTGCATCATCTTCTGTCATGCGGTTTGTTGGCAAAATTTCCTCAAATACTCGATATGGGAAGTCTTGCTTGATTGCTACTTTGGTAGTGTTAGCTACTGCATCGTATGATTTAAATTGTACTTTGTAATCCATTATTAATTTACCTCGTTTTTGTTCTTGATTTCTTCAAAAAGATCCTTCAAGTCCTTATCTGACTCTAGGACAGAGCGATAGCTCTCAACTTCCTGAGCAAGTTGCGCTACAAGTTGCTGTGACTCAGTAAGGCGAACCTTAAATTCAGCCTCATTGATCGACTTACTAGCTAGTTGATTTGCTAGTTCCGTGATGATTGCTACATAATTATTTTCGTTCATCTATTTACTCCATTATCTAATATGATCTCGTTTGTATCCAAAATCATTGACCATTTGTGTTATTTTTGCATGCATTGCACCAGTCGTAGAAATTTGTCCATTTAAATGCTCGAATAACTTCCACAAAGCAGCCACGCTTTCGTCTAGACGGATAAATTCCGTTGGTGCGTCCGTATCTGATTTTGTTTTCTTTGGAATAACAAAATGCCTACACCAAATTTCTGAGTTTTTATTCCAAATACCCGGTGTTAGTATTTGAGTTACTACGCTAAAATTCCAACCTTCGTCAGACGAAGCATGACGCATGTGGTTGTAGTCTCCGTATTGAAAAATTTTATCAACCTCATTGTTTGAATTATTGTCGATCACAACTCCTGCAAAAGAGACAGAATTCCAATTTTTCGAACCGTTCCGATTACTGCCAATAATCGTCCTCGAATGTTTCTGATTCTGTTCAATGCTAGACTCGTATCTTATAAAGTGTGTTGGATATCCTGTATCTTCCCTCACGATAGCCGCTGTATTACTTGACATAGTTAATTGATTTTTAACTAAATCAAACAGAAGGGATCCATCTGATGACTGTATGCGATCTCCAGTAAAGCGATTTGCAGAAATATCAATCGAAGCTAGTTGTGTGATAAAGGCTTTTTGGGCCATTAATTCCCTGATGAATGCCTGATTAGTTACCAACTTGTTGATCATGGCAGAATCTACTAGCATTTTATCAGCCGTTACTGAGTTTGAGGCTAAAATCGGTGTAGTGACTGATCCAGCCTTCATGTGCCCAGTTTCCACGCTCTCGCTTGCAATGTGACGACCCAAAATAGATCCATCAACTACCATGTCCCCTTTCACCTTGATCAATTGAGCGATTAAAGCAATAGAGTCTGGTTCTTGGACCATTAGGGAGCTGATTGTTTTCCCGTTGATGCTTTTTCCAGTGCCAAAAGAAATTTGCTCAGGGGTGATTTGGATATCCGTTTTTCTCACCATATCACCAATTTGGCTGGTAATTGTTGTGAATTGCCCATCTACGGTCTGTTTGTATTCGGCAATCTTAGACTCAATTTTAGTCTCTGAAGTGCCAGCTTTATCCAGTGGACTGGGCCTAAATGCTGGAATCTTAGATCCACGGACTAAAATTGGATTTCGTACCCAAAACTCTCCGTTATTTATAGCATAGATGTAGAATGGGAAATTTCCTGTCTTGTTAAACTCAAAATCACGATCGGCAGTGAAATGGAATTCTGCTCGAATCCACCTATCTTTCGGTGTATTTTTGTCAGCAAAACCTTGAGCAAATATGGCAGTATTGTTTGAATGGTTTTTTAATGAAAACTCTAGGCCTTTGTCTACCTCTACACCAGACTTGATCATGTAATCAAATGCGATAGAGTATACATCACCTTGCAAAATGCGATCAATATAGATTGGGAAACAAGGTCCTAGCCATGTTGTGGACGGAGACCCATCAATTTTCATTTTGAAGATTCCGTCTTCCGGCCTTGAAAGCCTATTATTATTATTATTATTAGACACACTGTATTCAGCTAATGTGTCCGCAAATCTGATAAGATTGTCTGGTGTTGTATCTGTTGCAACACTTTCAAATCTTCGATTGATTCCAGCAACATCTTCCTCATATTTAGCTTTTGCTATGTAGCCTTGCTCTAGAATCTGCCTTGTTGCTTTCAGGGCATCTACAGCAGCTTTTTCAGAGTAGGTCAGCATGCGCTGTTCAAGTTCACCGCTTGGGCCAGTCTTAGTCTCCAATTTAGTTAATTGAGTGGATAGGCCTTCCACTGTCTTCTCAAAAGTGGCCTGTGCTTGTTCTATCAGGTAATTTTGATCTTCTGGGGCTGGTTGCCATTTGCGGTCATTTGTACCCTCGTAGAAGTCAAGTTCTGTCATAAATAGACCAGACCAGCCTGTCGGATTTCCTTCGTACGAAAACAATAGATAACCATTGTCAAAATCGCCTGTGTTGAATTTAAACGATTTCTTAACTGCTTTGGTTGAATCAAAAGCTGGGTTTCCAGTCTTATCAAAGATAGTCTGGATCTCGTCATAATCTTGATTAGCAGAGTCTTTCTTCCGCTTCCTTAACTCGACCGTAAAACGGGCTGTGTTAGCGTCAAACGCCAGCATGTTGAGCATATAATCGGTGTTCTTTTTAAAGATAAACCGTGGACTGTTAACGACTGCGCCATTATAAAGCAAGAACATTCGTTTTTGTCCGTTTAAATAGAATTGGTGAGCTGTAAAATGAAATTTACTAGGATCACCGTTCCAGTATTTCAGTCCCTCATCTGCTCTGGAATTTCGGAGCATGTTAGGGCCACCACCGACCCCAATTTTGGTGAACTCTTCTTTGACTCCTGCCACTGTCTGCTCAACATAAGAGCGATCTGCCTTGCCATTTGTGACATTGGTCAGGTCAGAGATGGCTTTTTCTGTGGTCTGCTCAAAGCGTGATTGTGCGCCTTGGATTCCAGCAAATTGGCTTTGTGTCTGAGCTTTGAAATCATTGATCAGCTTCTGGATATCAGCATCGCTAGTCTTTAATTGATCAGTAGTAGCTTGCAAGCCTTGCATCTTGACAGTGATGTCGCCATATTGTGCATTGAACTCTTGTGTAATTTCGTTCTTTGCTTTTTGACTTGCAACCTTAACAGTTTCATCAACTTTGGCATCAACTTCTTGCTTTACTTTTTCAGCCTTATTTTTGGCATCTTCAATGCCATTGTCCATATCGAGACGCATCACACGCATTTTTTCAGCAATTTCTGCGTTCTTGCTATCAATCATCTCTTGGACTTTTCGATTGTATGCCTCTTGTTCTTCTGATAACTCTCTGACAGCTTCCTTGATAGCATTTAGCGAGCTACTTTGCGATTGACTCTTTAGAGTCTCATAATCACCGAGTTCCACTTCCGACTGGTCAAAATTGAGTTTGTCAATCGTAATCGAAAAGATACGGGCTTCAAAAGACAACTTTGCAGAATCCTTGACGATCGCAACACGATCTCCAAGCCAAATGTCATCCCGTAGATCCAAGATGCTTGCCTTGTATTTACGAATGGGATTATTGAGCCTTAAGAGTTCTTGATATGTCGCTTGAAGTAGGACTTCTTTGTCCTCAATTTCTTCGTCGACAAATACACCCCAGCGATGTTTTAACTCGCCATTCTGATAAAGACCTTTGTTTTCAATATCATCATTCAAAACGATGTAATTTTGCCCAGCGGGCTTATCAATAGGCTTACCGCTTGCCTTTGTCCAGACAATATCAGTAAATTCGATTCTTCGACCATATCCACCAGTGGCATTGCCTTCTGAATCTGTCGATTCTTCACCTTTACCACGACCAATCAGAGCAGTGACAACATTGTCAGAGTCTTCTTCCATCGTGACTTCAAGAGCATTGTTTCCGTACTCGAATTGCACCCCAGAGTACGAGCCTTGCCGATGATATAGATCAATGTAGCGGTTGATGATCTTATTTTCTACAAACTCATAGCGGACACGAAATTCACAATTAAAAGCCTCGATAATCTTCACGAGAGCTTCACGAGGGCTGATATAGTAGAAATTGGTCTTATTTACTTTGGTAAGACCTTCTCTTTCGCCTAATTGGTAGCCCGTGCCTTCTAAAGCTACATTTAGGGCTTGGTCAGCAGTAACGCTTTGCAGTCGCTTGTCTTTGATGATTCGGACCGTCCGCAGGTCACTCTCTGCACGGTCAAGACCTTTCACAACATAGTTGTCATTCATGGTCACTTCGTAGGCTTTAAATACCCCGAATTGACGGCCACGCACGAAGAACCCAAAGAAACGCATCTCTTCGATGATTTCTTTATCAATCGCTTCGATAGGCAATTCAAACTCTGCAGCATCGAATGTGTTGATTTCGATTTTATGAGTAAATTCGATCAGATCTTGTTCTTTGATGATGTGGATCAACTCTTCTTTATTGTTAAATAAATAAATCATTGATACACCTCGCTAAATTCAATCGTCAACTGACTTGATGGGGTCAATCTTAATGTATTGGCCCCTTTTTGCAAAGAGAAAAATCTGCTGTTCACCATATCGAAATTTTTAAGCTCATTTCTGCCATTTAGCTTGATCGTGCGTTCCTTCATGTCAATTTCAATGCGATTTCCTTGCGTATATGTGCCTTTCAATCGAATGTACTTCTGCTGTTCAACATGTAGAAGATTGATTTCATTCACGTTCACACCAACAGTAAAAGAAATTTTAGGAAACGTTTCTTTGCTTCCTGCATAATTGACCTGATTGCCAGTTACAGTCTTTTTGTTCGTGAGTTTCTTTGGATCGTAACAGATCATTTTTAATTTAATGATTTGTTGGTTGCTTTCCTCATCTGGAATATCTGCAGACTCAAACTGTGCCTTGTAGATTCGATCTGGTTCATCGCCAAAGACCAAATCACTTGGTTCATTCGTATCTAGTAGCTCGTTCAGTTTTTCAAATTGTAGCCGAAAAGCTGAATTATTGATTCCAGAGATTAAAGCAGTGATCTCAATTTCACGTTCTTTGTAAGATTTGCGCCTAAAGACTTTACCATCACGACCAGTCACATCCACTGTCTGATGTTCTTGGTCTACGACACCACGGCCAGAGATCATAACAGTCTGAAATGCTCCATTTGCATTTGTAAGCTCACGCTCTAGCGTCTTGCCATTAAATGTCGTTTGGATGCCCATTTCATAGCTCTTTAAAATCTCGTTTGTATCTGTGAAATTATACATTTTTCCCCCTTTCTACTTTTTTTCTAAAAAAGGCAAAGCCCTCATTTTACAGAGGACTTGTCTTTAATCTGATTCGCTCTCTCTTGCCTTGTGCAGTAGTGATATCCTCTACAAATGCAGAGAAGGCACGACCACCCAATTCAAGAGTTAATTGCATTGGTTTATTTTGGCTGTCAGCTTCTTTGATCTCGTGATTGATCACACCGTTGTAATCAAATCCAGAGCCAAGAGGATTGCTTGCAGTGTATTGAGATGCATCATCAATCAAATTCTCCATTGACTTCGATACTTCTGATGCGTTGCGATCGATACCATCAGCCACACCGAGAGCCAAAAACTTACCGACATTATCACGGAATAGCCGTGATGGACTGTGGATCTTAGCTTTTGCCTGTGCAGCACGTTCTGCCTGTGCAACAAGTGCATTTGCTGCAGCGGTTACTGCACCGAGAGCAGAATACATACCTTGCGCCAAACCATGACCAATCATGCTACCGACAGAACGCATTGTACCAACCGCAGCCATGCCAACTGCTTGTATAGCGTGCATCATTGAGTGCATCGCACTTCTTGCGCTACCGACACCATTTCTAATACCGTTAGTGATATTTTGTGAAATCTGTTGGCCAGTTCGCTGTGCAATTTGGGCCATTTGCATACCGCTGGTAGTCATCGTCATGGTCATGCGCATCATTCCTGACTGGATAGCCATACTTGCTTGCATCATTGCCATTGTGATTGTCATGGTCATACGTTGGAACGAAGCTGAGATGGTTGCTACGATGTTGTTCAACATTGCTTGCATCATAGAGCTGACAGAAGTCATGGACGTTCTGATTGATGCCCCCATTTGCGTCATTGCTTGTGTGACAGAGATGTTCATGGTTGTCATGGCCATTCTGACACTAGTTGCTACGTTGTTCATCGACGTAGACACAACTGTACCCATGCTTGCAAAACCTGCAGTAAGGGCAGATCTAGCTTGCTGGATTCCAGTGTTAACCGCAGTAACAACTTGCGACATTGCTGTACGCATAGCATTACCGAGTTGAGAGAACCCAGACGCAGATTGTACCATTGATGTACCAAGTTGGGATATAGTCGTTTGAACTGTACGGATACTACTTCCGAGGCTTGTTAATACCGAGATAAAGGATGTGATCGATTGAATGATAAACGTAAATCCAGATTGTACACTGGTAATCATCGTATTAAATCCACTCAATGACGATGTAGCATTTGTGATAGCAGATCCAAATGATGCAAACTGACTGTTTAGCATAGTGAACATCACTGCAGATCGAGTTACTGCAGACGCCATTTGCTGGAATCCTGTACCAAACGAACGGATGCCACTAGATGATGCTGTTGCTGCAGGGCCAATTGTCGTCATTGCTGTCGCAACTTTTGGCAGACCATTCGCAAGTGGATCGACTGCAGAGGCAGCAGTACGCATACCAGATGCCATCTGTGTAAAGATAGATCCTACATTACGACTACCAATCTTGTACATTACCGTGTCTAATTTGTCCAAATCGGCACGGAATCCGTTTAAGTTACCACCAGCAGATGCACCACCAAGTCCAAGAACCGCTGCAGCAACTGCACCGATACCAGCGGCCGCTTGTAGGCCGTGGTCTCCTGCGAGTTTCACACCTTGTCCAAATCGCTTAAACCCTTCACCAGCATCTTTGATAGCCCCACCAATTGACTTGATGACACCAGAGACACCGTCCAAAATGCTTTTTACTGCTTGTCCAAACGATTTAATGACATTAGATGCGCCCTTAAACACTGAATTAACCACGTTTCCAAATTCTCGAAGAATTGGAGTGACAGGACTCAATGCAGTCTTGATTGCATTTCCTATGCTTGTAAATAGGTTCGCAATGCTGTTGATAATTGGTGCAATCTGTCCGACGATCGAAGCAAATGCTTGTGCAATAGAAGATACTGCTTGACCGACCGCTTGCGCAATCTGTGCGACTGCTGGCATAACTGGTTGCAATACCTGAATGATTCGCACGACTGCGTCTGCGATAATTTGCGCTGTGGTCGTGAAGACCTTACCAAGAACTTCCACAAGTGGAGTTACTGCTTGCAAAACTGGTGGCAAGTTCGTCATGATAATTTCAGCAACTTTGATGATTACATTTCCGATAGTTTCTACGATCGGAGCAAGTGCTGTCACGATTTGAGAAATACCAGATGCGATTTGTTGAACTGCAGAACCCACTGCTTGAATAATAGCACTGAATGATGTACCAAATGCATTGACTAATACAGCCAATTGAGGGGCAACACCACCTACAGCAGTAATGATTTCTGCAATCGCAGAACCAACAGCCTTAATAACTGGAACAAACGCTTGAATCGCAGGCGCTACTGTTACAATAGCTTGAGCAAATGCACCGATGATCGCAGTTGCTACAGTGGCAAACGCTTGACCAATAGATTGAACCACGCTACCGATTCCTTGCAAGATTTGAGCGATTCCGGCGCCTTGCATACCAGCAAGTGCCATTGCAGCACCAACTGCTACGATAGCAACAGATAATGCGAGGATATTTGCTGGGTTAGCCATCGCAAGTGCTTGCCCGATCCCACGAAACGCAGTAGCAAGACCAGAGCCGATACCTTTTGCAGCAATCGCAACACCAGTCAACGCAGACTTGATGCCCTCACCTAAACCTGTGAAGATTTGTTTGATGACTCCGTCTGATTGTCTAAATGCGTTTTCTACTCCTTTTGATTCAGTAGTAGCTTTAGCCCCTAATCCACTAAATGGGTTGAGTTTGGAAAGCAAACCCATTGATTGCTGGCCTTTAGATGCAAACGCTGCAAATGGATTCTTTTTCAGAACCATAAACAACCCACCGATAGCTAGACCAGCACCACTAATTGCACCAAGAAGACCGCCAGCATTGGGAACCCCACTGAACATCTTCTTAATGCCGTCAACGACTGGTTTCAGTTTGCTTGCAAGGGCTGAAAAACCAGATTGTACTGATTTAACTACTGCATTGACTTTGTTTCGGAATGATTCGCTATTTTTGTATAAGTCAATAAAATATTTCGCAACCAGTGCGATACCGATTGCAATCAATCCCCAGCCAGACGTCATTACAGTTTTCGCTGCACCGAACGCAGAACCCAAACCGCTCACAATCGAGCGTGTCTGCGTCATGGTTGTGCCAATCGCAGTCATTGCAGGCCCTACAACTGGAGATAGACCAACGAAGCCACGAATGACCTTAGCAACTGCATTGTCGCTTTCTGTGGCCCACTCGATGGTTTTGGATGTCCCAGACAATAAGCCTGTGAGCATCCCTTTATTAGATGCCATAATCTTATTTCGCAAGGCTTCCCACGAACCACCAACTTGTTCAAGCTTGGAACCGACGTTGTTTTGCATATCCTCTGCTTGTCTAGCAAGCCAAGCAGCCGCATCGCCTTGTGAACGGGATACCTCTTCAAGTGATCCTCTGGCAGCGTCCCATGATTTAGTGGCATCTTTGGTTTTGTTTGAAATACTATCAAGCAACGGGCTGATCGCTTGCATCCCTGAGGTATCAAACAAGGTCTTCAATGTCGCAGCCTTCTCAGATTGAGACATATCTTTAATCTTGTCGTTTACTTCAATCAAGATCTGCTTGAATGGCTTCATATTGCCAGCAGCGTCTGTATAGCTCAAACCAAGTTTATTCATCAGCTTGCTTGCTTTGTTGGATGGTGCTGCCATCTTGAGCATTGCGTGGTTTAAGTCTTGTGATGCTTGTGCTGCAGACATACCAGTATTAGTGATCAGACCGATCGCAGTAGATGTATCTTTCATATCAACACCCATCAAACGAGAGGAACTTGCCACGTTTGAAAGGGCTTGCTCCATGCTTTCGACAGATGCATTAGATACGTTTGCTGTTTGAGTCAATACGGCTGCAGCCTGTTCAGCAGAGCCAATACTATCACCCCAAACGTTCATTGCTTGTTGTACAACCCCAGCAGTTGTGACCAAATCAGCACCAGAGGCAGTTGCCGCTTGTGCGATTGCTGGAAAAATTTTCTTAATAGTTTCTAGGCTGGCACCGTTTTGAGCCATGACAATCATTGCATCTGCTGCATCCTGTGCGGACAGTGGCAAGTCTTTACCCATTCTGTTGGCTACATCTGCTAAACCTTCAATGTCCTTAGATGTACCACCAGCTACGATAGCTGCCTTGTTGAGTGAGGCCTCGAAGTCTCCAAAGCCTTTTACTGCTTTTACACCCATTGCAGTGGTTGCTGCCCCTGCAATCGTCATCCCTTTTCCGACTTCTTTGAGCGATCCAAAAATATTAGATCCAGCTTTACCAGCCTTTTGTGTGAGATTTTCGACCGCAGAGCCTGCTTTTTGCATCGTCACAAAATAACCAGCATCAGTGGCTTTCAGCACGGCTTCTACTTTAAAGGACTTATCAGCCATCTATACCTCCTTCCTTTCGCCTCTTTTGAAGTCTTTTGGCAATTTCTATTAGTTCTTGATTGACTGCAGGGCCTTGCGATCTATTCAAGACTGTTCTGCGTCGTTCTTCTTCATTGTAAAAGTCTTCGAACTTCTCAAAGATATATCTTCCGTCTTTCTTGCTCGCCTGAGCTTGCCGAATTTGAAAAGCAAGTAAATATACTCTCTTTTCTTCGTCCAACATCTGCATGTCTCTTGCACGCTGTCTGATATTAAATTCTTTCAGCGTCATGCGTTGAGCAGTCACATAGTCTGTAATACCAAAGAAAGCGAAGATAGTTGCCATCAGGTCTTCATAAGTCTGTTCAGAAGTGAGTCCGACCGTGGTTTTCTTTAGGCTTGTTCCACTGCTTCCACGATCGCCATCGTTGTCTTCTTGGTCAGTTTTGAGGTCTTGAAACATGTTAAAAAATCATCGAAGACAACATCGAGATCATCTTGTTCTTCAAGCCATTTCTCAATATCCTTTTCAGATAATTTGCTCCGATTCGTGATAGTTGCGGCCTGAATGATGTCAACCAAGATTGTTGGGTTTCCATCCAAGAGATACACAACCGCAGAACGGACACCAGCTCCGAAATTCATTCCATTCACGCTAGAGCAGAATTTTTTATCAAGTTCACGGATAAATGCAATACCAAAAGATAGTTCGTGTTCACGTTCGTTAATTGTCAATGTTTTCATTATGTTTTTTCCTTTTCTTTGTGTTTTTTTAGTAAAAATAAAAGAGGGCTTTCGCCCTCGTAGTTATTGCTGCTTATCCGGTGATTGCAGTTGTGTCAGCAAATGCATAAAGTACCTCTGCCTCTTGATCCGCAGTAAGTGTTGCATATCCCGGTACTGGTTTACCATCGATTGCCATTTCAGTTTGCAAAGTGATGAGATCTTCAACGTTGGCAGGCACTTCCCACTTGCTCAATTTACCGATAGCATACAATGCTGGGTATTTTGCACCTTGTTTTTCGCCCTTCAAATCGATGTCCCATACTTCCAACTCGTAACCTTCGATTACAGAGTTTTTAAGCATGTTATTCAATTCGTCACGAGACGCAACCGCTTCGATTGAGAGTGTAACTTCCAATCCACCAGCAGCCGAAATAGCACCATCTTTGGTTTTTGTGCTATCTGTTTTGCGTTCATACTCCCATTTGTGTTCAGTTTGCAAAGCAAGTTTTGCTGCAGCAGTTTTGTCGCCTTTTTTGCGGAACATCAAAATCCGATCTTTACCTTTTTGTGGTTCTAATACCATTTAGTTTTTCCTTTCGTTTAAACAAATTTAAATTCCATGTCAATAACTGCATGGAAAAGAGTTTCTTCTGTGCTGTTGTCTTTAATGATTTGACTATTACTAGAGAGGCCCATCGACCAGCTTCTATTCTCGATGCGATTGATCTTGCTCAATTCATTTTGGATTTTATAGATCATGTCTGATAATCGTCTGCGGTTGTTGATATCGTCCCAAACATGGACTCTTGTACTTACTAAACCAATCAACCCCGATTTGGTAGGGTTTGGCATTAAATGCGTATCACCCATCACACAAAATGGATATTTTGCAGACATATCGGGTAGAGCTAGATAAATATCATAGCCAAGCGAAGAAATACGCTTGTAAATCTCGTCAAATAATTGTTGATCTGGCTGTTTCATTTACCTGTCATTCCTTTCTCTAAATCTGCAACAAACTCTGGAATAGTTTCTTCCAGCGCTGGCCCCATGTACGGTTGAGCTTCCATCTTGCGTGTTCCTACTTCGACATAACCCGAATAATCTGTACCAGCTTTCACTCTTGCTTCATCACGTCCAACAGTAAGATGTATAGACTGCCTTGTAGCACCCGTAGAATATCCACGAGTGAAGACAGCATTTCTCACTGCTCGTCTGTGCAAGCGTGAGCCATGATCCTTTAAGATCTCGTGTGCGTCAAATTTAACTGCTTGCGCAAAAAAGAGGGTTACCCCTCCATCGTTAATATCAATGTCAAACATTAACCCATCACCTCGGCTACATACAAGACCGTAGAGCGTCGTTCTGGATTCTTTCGGCTGATAACCTTATAACGTTTTCCAGCGATGACAATGGACGATATAGGGCCATTTATAACGTGATTAAAACGTAAGACTTTTGCATCTACATCGACTTTATCAAGCAGTTTGACTTTTAATTCCAGTCCTAATTCAGAAATAAAGCAAGGTAATACCTTTTTAGTAGGCTCTGCGTTGCTCATTCGTCCTAATTCTGGGTCATATTTAGGTTTCTCGGCCTGAAATACGAGTTCAACACGTTCGCTTTCTCTCATAGCATCTTAAATCCTCGATTTTCAAGGATAGATGGGTACTCACGTTTCAAGATCTTGTTAAATCGTGCAAAATCATCTTGATTAAATTCAAGAGTTAAACCTTCGAGCGTCTTCTTAGAGTAACCTTCCGATCCAATGCGGTTGAATCGTTCGATCATGATTTCAATAATCATGTAATCAAACTTTTCTGGCACTCCAAAATCTCCAGTATAGGCAGTAAAATGCTGGGTTGTCATCTCCTCGATTAAACCAAGCATTTTGTCCTGCGAGTCGTCCTCGATATTCAACAGCACCTTTACTTTATCGATGTACGACATAATCAAATCATCCTTTCAATGCCTCGACTAATTCAGCTTTTGCAAGCGTGGAATAACCTTCGACACCAGTTTCTTTAGCTAAAGATTTCAAATCTTTTAGCGTCATATCATCCAAAGCGACATCTTCAACCGTTTCTGGTTCAACTGGATCGCTCTGTTGATAGTGATAACGTAGTAGCATGCTCACGTTGTCACCCCCTTTTAAAATTACGATTCACCGAATTTAACAACTCGTGATGGATCATAGAGATATGTTCCATAGTGTTTGTCTGCAGTGATGACAGTTGCTTTTTTCAAGATGTCACGGTCAGTTTCAACCATTACATCACGTTTCAATGCAATAACAAATGCACCGTATTTGTTGACATCATCTGTATCAGTAGCATCAGCAGAGACTTTCACGAGGAAGCCTTTACCTTTTTCAACTTTGTTTGTACGGACGATTTGAACACCAAGAACTTCACCGAATGTTCCGTTCACGATTGTTTCTGCACCAAGTTCTGATCCTTTAGTCCAGTTTTGAGCCGCATCTTTACGAAGAGCAGCAGCGTCTGCAGGATTGAGCAGGGCAACATAAGATGCATCGTCTTCGTCTTCGAAGATATCGAGGGCTTTTTGCAAGTTGTCAACAGTAGTAGCTGTTTCAGTTACGTGTTGAGTTGCACCTTTCGCAGCTTCTACAAGGTCGTTGTCGATCTTGTTAGCAAGGGCAAGTGAGGCTTGATACACTGCTTGTCCGATTGGGTCGCCAAGTCCTGAAAGAAGGGCTTCGTCTGTGATTTCATACCCTTTAGCAGCCTTTTTGATTGTCATTTCAGACTTTTTAGTAGTCAATTGGTCCAAAGTGATGGCTACGCCTTCTGCAACTTCTGCAGCGTCTCCAGCGTATTCCCATTTTGGTACTGTGATCTTGTCACCGGGTTGTCCAACAAGTGTGTTGTCAACGTAAGCGAGTGGTGTGAATTTGATTAGTTTAGGCAATTTAGCTGATACCATGTCAGCCATGACTTCTGGCACTACCATAGTAGCTTTTTGAGTAATTCCTTGTGGCATAAATTAATTATCCTTTCAATTGGTTATATAGTTCTGGGTTCGTTTGGAATAATTCGTTTCGGCTTTGATAACCCATCTTACGGAATTGTTCCTTGGTGATCCCTTGACCAGTTTCTTCTTGCTTGGTTGGTGTTTTACCAACTAGCATTGTTTGTACTTTTGCATCTGCAAGAGTATTTACAAGACCAATGAGTGACTGTACTGACTGTTGTGTATCTTCTGCATTGTTGCGTACAACAAAGTCAAGCACTGTTTCATCGGCTGTGATTCCAGCTTCAAATAGCATCTTAGAAGCCTCTTTTTCGAGTCCGTTGCGATTGAGTTGCGCTTCCAGCTCAGCAATGCGTTCAGCTTGTTTTTGAGCTTCATACTCTGCCTTCTGTTCAGCATTCATCTTGCGCAACTTCTCAGCTTCTTTCTCAGCTTTTTCAGCTTCTTCTTTCCACTTTGCAAATTTCTTGTTGATGATCTTGTCAACATCTGCGTCCGTGTACTTCTTTTCGTCTTTCGGTTCTTCTTGATGTTCTTCTGGTTCGGCCGTTACCTTTTCAACATCTTCAACCGTTTCGACTACTTCTGTTTCTTTGTTCATGCGAACCTCCTATTTTTAAAGTCGTCCCCGACTGTGTTGTGTTCCATAGCTTTTATCGTCTTCAATGCTTGGACAAAATAAAAACCAGCCTTTCGACTGGTTAGATTAGCAGACTATTCCTGCAAGCCAAGATATTGGATCACCTCTCAATCTTTGTGTTTGCGTTTAACTTCGTCAATCCCTGAAAGTAGACCGATTGTCATCGCATATCCAAATAAAAGGATAAGGAATAGACAGACAACCCCTGCAGTGACTGATACGACATTCCAGATATTCATTGCATCACCTCACTTGACTTTTTAACTTATTTTGGTATAATTTAATTAAGGATGAGGACATCGAGTACCCACTTTTGGTGCGCGGTAGCCTCATCTTTTTTTGTCTTTTACGACAGCTATAATACGATCTCCAGATTTCAAAATAGCTTTTTTGAGTCCTCTGCGCCCTTGCTTTATGACTTTTTCTAATTGATCCAACAATTCTTTGTCGCTCATATCAGATTTTAAGGCATCAAATATAATGTTTGGTGCTTGTTTTTTTGCTTTTCTCGCATTATTGTCAATCAAATATTTCCCAGATCCAGAGAGTTCTTTTAAATCCCATGGTTCATTTTCAAGTAAAAAGTCTGGAGTATTGATCTTTTGTGGGAAGTTAATGCGTGGAACTATCTTTACCTGCTTACCAGTCTTGCGAGATAGCCAGTTTGCTGTTTTGAACTCGCTTGCCGTGTGATCTGATACAACCTTGTGTCCATCAACTAGATACCTGATACCTTCTGCGATCACAAAACTTTCAATCGATATGTTTGGCTCGTGTTCTTTGCCATCGAAGTAATCACTATACGCATCATCCATGTGATCGTACTTAGATTCAGATTTTGACTCTTTCTTCGCCCCTGAGTAGTGAGCAGCAACACTACATCGACAAAATGGATGCATTGGAGCGCAGTTGACCCCAGATTCCATATTTTCGACCTTAAAGATCTTTCCCTCCAATGGTGCGCATATCTTGCAAGCACTTGGCTCTGTGATGTACTCGTATTCATCATAGCCCTGAGACTCAAGACTATCTTTTTGCGCTGCCATTGCAACCCGTGAACCTTCTGTGACTGCCAAACGTTTTGCTTGATGAGCAGATACACCAAACTCCTTGCGCAGCTTGGAAATAATCTGTGTTGGATTCTTACCAAGTATAAGCAAGTCAGCAGTTGCCTTCTTGACTATATCTCGAAGAGCATTTTGACGATCCCAAATACGACTAGACCAGGTAGTACCGTTAAAATTGCGATCTATCGCTTGCTTCATCGCAGTAGAGACCGTAGCTCCTTCTGATACTCCCAAAATACCAGCTTGACTTTTTAGCCCTTGCAAGTATTCCTCTTTCAAAAAGTCGCCTGTTTTCTTTTCTTCCTCGTTCGCAAGAGCAATCATCTGCAAGTCTAGCTCTTGCTGCAATGCTTCGAGTCTTGATACTCGCATTTTGAGGTTGTAGATAGCCAATTCTCTGTTAGCTATCGCACCAAAGTCTTTCTCTTCAACGTATCGTTTTGCCTTCTCAGCAAATGCAGCAACATCCATCTCATCAAGTCGTGCTACAACCTCAGAATAGGGAATATTCCCGTTCTTTTCAGCGTAACGATTGATAAATGTTCTGATTTCTTTATCGATTTCGTTGAAGTAGTAATCATGCATCTTTTTCAACTCAGTCGCATAATCTTCATCACGCTTGATTGCTGCTCTCTGCTCCAGTTCAACACGGTTGCGCCAGTAACTATTCTGTCTGACGGTCTCTGTCATCCTCTACACCGTCCTTTTCTTTGTCGCCTTCTTCTGCATCCTTGTTGATTGCAAGATCACTCATACGCTCATTTAGAGCCATTTGCTGATACAGTTCACTGTCTTTCTTGCTTTCTTCTTCCATGCGCTCAAGTTCTTCTTTAGGATCTTGGACGATAGACAAGACAGAAAGTTTCGTTTCGTCTGACACTTGGCCATTTAATTGACTTACGATCTGTGCTTCTTCTAGCGTGTTCTTAGGCACGTTACGAGTGAATTTGTAATTCAATTCAGACCATGCATCTGCTGGTACTTGCGTAGTTGGCACCGACAAGACAACTTCATACAATCGATTAAATCCAGACTGCATTTTGCGGTCTTTTGATTTAGCAAGATTGTCCATAGCTTGCAACTTGTATGCAAGAGCAGTCCCAGAACTATTACCAAAGTCTTTGTCTGATAGATTGGCAACCATCGAGATATTAAAGATTGCATCACGCAATAAAACAATAAGATTCTCTTGTGTCTGGTCTGCGTTTGGCTTCTGCAGGAAGTCAACATCTAACTGACTGCCACTTTCACCCCACAAATTAAATACACGATTATCACGGATGCTAGAACTTACTTCATCGTCCAGCTCCATACCAATGATTTTTAAGTAAGCATCTGCGAAGTAATCAACATCATTTGCTTTCTCGCTAACTGCTTTGTTGAGTGCGTCAAGCAGTGTCTTCACGCTTTCAAAGATGCCTCTACGCTCTTCATTCTCAATTACTTCAATGATTGGAAGATGTGAGTAGATGTGGTTAACTCGCTCGCCAAAATGCACATCACCAGCGTTATCAAGCGTGAAATAGATTGTTTCTGTGTCAGTAACAACCTCACCAGTGCCAGCGCCTGTCTCTTCATCGACCATGTACCGTACAGCAAATTTAGGACGCTCTGTAACAGAGTTATCATGCACAATCAGCATATTCATTGGGCTGTTGTATGTGACTCTAGTATTTGCATCTTCGTCTTGATACACATACCAAAAAGCATGGCCAAAGATATCAACTAATTTGGATAGTTCGCTCTCGCTATCTTCCATGTCGTTAAATTTTCGGAAGTCATTAACATAATCACTAATAACCTGATCGTCATGCGATACAGTGGCAGGAATACCGATGAAATACCCGTTGAACATGTCTACGATGTATTTTGCGTAGTTGACAACTAAATGATTGTCAGGCTTCCATGCATCTTTAGCTCTAGTATGCAGGATCTTGTGATCTGATAAGTATAGATTTTCATTCTCTCGATAGGTTGGTACGAGTCTACTCAAATGCAAGCGAATCGCCTCTGTCACGATCTGTGCAGTCACTTCTGTGTCTACTGGTACAGTGAGCAGTCGCTTGTTGTTTATTCTGACTTTAGTCAATTAAAAGCCTCCTTTGAAAGTTTTAATTTTTGATTTAGTGATCTTGTCTTGGATCGCATACCTTATCGCATCCAGACAGTGGTTGTAGGAATCTACAGGCTTGTTGATGTATTCATTCGTGGCCTTGTCCTTCTTCCATGTGTAGTTTTCCAATTCTTCTATGGTCTTCACACATCTTTCGTCTACAATCCACTCATACTGCAAGAGATACTGAATTCCTTGCATGACTGAACCAGCACCCTTCTTGACATCGATAACTCGCCCGATACCAAGATTCCGAAGCTCTTGGTTCGATTTCTTTTCAGCCGAATCGGCTCGAATTTGCTCCTTCGCATACCCAAGGGCGGCAATACTCTCTGCGATCTTGTCATTTGTCAGTCCTTTTTTTACATATTCTTCTACAACATACAACCTTTTACGGTCATCATCGATTTTCACATGCATAAATGCGCTTGGGTCGTTAATAAACCCGTAGTCAAGGCCAAAATAGGATGTGATTTGCCTCAAATCGTCCTTGTTTAGCAAGGCTTTCGTGTATTTCGGGAAAACCAGCTTGTCGAGAGTCGCAAACTCACCCAAAGCATAAATTTTGTAGTACGCTTCGTTACGATTGGCCAATTCCTCGATATTTTCCCGTGTAACTGCGTCTAAAAAGCGATTATCCTTGTATGTTGTCTGATATACGACTGTGTTTTTTGGCTTTTTGACAAAAAAAGCATTATAAACCCAGTTCGCTTTGGAGACTGGGTTGAACATTAAATATATTTGCTTTTGTTTATGTGCTTTATCCCGTAGACGAAGTGTGAGCTGTGTATAGTCGTCAAGAGTGAACTCAGACGCTTCTTCCATGACCACATCAGAGATACCCTTGATGGATTTTATTTTCTCTGGGTTATCCATCCCTTTAAAAATAAACTCCGCACCATTCGGTAGCTCTATACGAAATGCAGACATGTTGACTTTACACATGTTCAGGATGCCGAAGTATGACAATGTAGCTTGCACATCTGCAAAGACCGAGTCACGGACAGTAGCACCGACTTTTCGAAGCACAAGGATCTTGCGTGGCTTCTTCCAGTCTTTCAGCGCCTTAATGACAATCTTTTGAAAGACTCCGTGACTTTTCCCAGACGAAGCACCACCATAGTGAACTTCTGTGAATGTGTCGTAGTCAAACAGATGGTCATAGATGTGCCTGTTGAATACTTTCAATGGGTTGATATTAAGTCTTATCGTCATCCCAACCACCTACATCAATCACAACCGTCTGTGTGATGTCTGTTTCGACTTTTTCAGTCCACATTCTGAATCGTTTACCGAGAAGTTCAGCAGCCTTAATTCTATCTTTTGCCCCGACATCAATGTCAATAACTTCCTGTCCGAGTTCGCCAATGCTACATAGAGTTTGTTCTTGAGTTTCCCCTCGCATTACCGAAGTCAGGTAAGTGAGTACTTCTTCCTGCGTTGCGACCTTATCAGACGCAAGCTGAGCCAGTCTCTCGTCAATATAAGATTTGATTGTAGTGTTTTGTAGTAGCTTAGATGCGTTTGTGTTAGCGTATTTAGAGCTATATCCAGCCTTAACTGCTGCTTGAGTAGCATTACCAGAGATGATGTACTCATCTGCAAAACGTTGCTGTTTTAGTGACAATTTATTGATTTTCCATCACCCCTTTCGTGAAAAAATAAAAAAGATCGGCTTAAATCCGATCCCGTTGGTATCAATAAGAAAGACAAGGAGCAAGTAACGTGAAAAATCATCAAAACTATTTTTTTGGAGATAAAACTTTGAAAAAAACGCTCAAACTGCTTGGAGTAGATGTCCTGTTCTCCTTGTCCGTACTACCATAATAGCACTTTAAAAGTTCAATATTGTTCAATCCGTACACTTTTTTGGCTTAAATTTTTAATTCCCGACTTTCTCGCTTTTTGGATTGTCCCTCGTGAATAATGCAACTCACGTATGACCTCATTCCAGCTATAACCGTTAATGAAGAATAACCTTAGTACAATGCTTTCTAGTGGATCTTCAAGGCTATCTATCAATTGAGCCATTTCTAATTTCTCATTCATTAGCAAGTTGATTTCGCGCTTGATGTCATCTGTTTTGTCGATGATTTTAACAGCCTTGTCTTCCGTGCTATTCCCTATATTACCTCCTTTTGGTTCATCAGAGTAAACTTGCGCTTTCAATACTGATGATCTAATTGCGACTATTTCCTGTTGTTTGGATTTAATCTTCAGATCAATGTATTTTAATCTATTCAATCTACTTGCTATGCTCATTCGTCACCCTCACGAAATATCAGAAGTAATTGCTCTACATATGAGTAAGTCCCTTCCATCTTTATCTGTGTCGATTGTTCCACTTCTACGATCTTAATCACATCATCAATAAGATTACTGTTAATGAAATCTTCAAACTGTTCGGCAGCATCCTTCCATTTCCCTTGAATGACCTGACTTTTAAATAGTTTCGCTTTAATCATCCTCCAACCCCATTTCTATTGGCAACATCTTGCAATTCCTGTGCCATACGTGAGTTATAATCATTGTTCAATTTGTTTATAATCACGTCTTGCATCGTGTTTTTTTCTTTGATCTTCTCCAGTTCATCATTTTTAGACTGAATCACCTTTTGTAAATATTCGTTACTCGTCTCGAGTGTCTTAACTCGTGAGTTTAAGTTAACGCAAACTCCAAAGAGTACTAGAAGCACAAAAACGATATTTGCGAAAAACAGTTTTACATTATTCGTCATTGCTTGTCCTTTCTAAGATCAATAGCCGTCAGTATACTTGCATTCATTCGTCCTTTATTCACATTAAGAGGCTTACTTGGTTTTTTCCAAAATGGACTACCACGGTAACAGTGTCTGTGATAGTTTGCTATGACACTATCGTTTTCATAGAAAACAATGCCAGTCCCTTTCTTGATTTTCTTACCACACACATCACATCTCATCGCTTATCCTTTCTATTTTTAGAAGCTATCACACTAGCCCAGATCAAGCCAGAGAGCCAGACTGCTGCGAGTAGTAAATAGATTAAGTTTTGTAAGTCCATTAATACCCCCTCAAAGCTTCTCTCAATTTTCTATTTCCTTCTTTGGAAAGCCCAAAACTGATTGTTATCTCCTTATTCGCTAGATTAATGTCACCACACGATAGGACACTAGCATCAATAGCCCCTACTTCCATAACCATACTATCTGGATCAAAATCCTCAACAGTCGGAGAAAGTATTGCCCATTTCTTGTCATCAGCCGTTTTTATTTTCAACCCTAAAAGACGGCCATTGTAATATCCACGATACTTCCTAATCAATCGTTTTCTTGTTTTATTCAGCGACATCGCTCTACCTCCTAAGCATTAACTACTGGAAAATGGATATTTCCGATAACTAGAGAACCAACGCTATAATAATAGCCACCATTACCGTCATCAGCCTCGCATTCAGCTAAAGCTATCGGGTTCTGGTTATGATAAATAGTAACTGTGTTTGTACTGGTAGTTGTTCCCAAATCGTCTTCTTCTCTTGCTTGTTCTCCGATTTTGACATCTGTAATTACTGCGTCAAGTTTCACATTTTGGAATTCTCCTCCAGCAGAGGCACAACAGTCACTTTCAGACGTTTCAATAGTGACCTTTGTGCCATCTTCAAGTAGCAGAAACTCTTTATCCCATTTCACAATGCGTTTATAGAGTAACAGTTCTTTCAGTTCTTCCAGAGTTCCATAACGTGCATTCCTTCCATATGGTGCATAGTGTTCTGGCAATTCTATAGTTTTTGTCATTCTTCCACCTCCTCAAATTTTACAAACGTCATCCAATGAGTCGTCCCTCTTTGCTGTCCAAATAAGGGCTTAAATGGTATTGACTCTAGTATTTTATTTACATTTACCTGGCAATCGGACCATTTAAAAACTAGTGTACCTCCAATTTTTAGAACTCTCATACATTCCTCAAAACCCTTGGCTAAATCTTCTGACCATGTGATTTTGTCTAGCTGACCATATTGAGCTTTCATTATTGAATTAGGCCCAGCCCATTTGAGATGTGGTGGGTCAAACACAACTAGATTAAATGTATTATCTTCAAAAGGCATGTCACGAAAATCGCCGATAATATCAGGGTCTACGTTGACCTTTTTCCCACATATATCAAACTTTTCTTGTCTGACATCCATAAAAGTTGTATGACTCTCCTTTTTATCAAACCAAAACATACGACTGCCACAACAAGCATCTAGTATCCTTATATCTGTCATTTTTCACCTCTTAAAAGAGCCCGTCTTTTTGGACTTATTCCTTTTAAAAATGGGGTTCTTTTTTTCTTTTTTCTTCTGTTTGTGATATTCACTTTCTTTGCTAAAAATAATATCTTCATCTTCAATAAGTTTTCTGATAAAGAAATCGTCTGGAATCATTCTTTCACTTCCTTTACTTCAATGCCCTCACAATCAAACACCCAACCGAAGCCGGCGCTTTCAAGTTCTTTGCGGGTGTGGTGCGCATTTACATCTTCATAGTTATTAGGATTGCCAAAATACCACGTTTCCATATCAATATTGCGTTTTAATGTTCTTGTTTGGTCTGTAACACCTTTCATCTTCACTAAATACCGCTTTTCTTTCTCAACTGTGTAGCCGTCAAGCCAAGCGCGGGCGAATATTCTTTGGTTAATTTCAGACTCTAAAAAAGTTATTAGTCTTGAATGGTCTTCTTGGTTTGCATAGTTGTAGAAATCTATTTCATTAACCATTAGAGCACGAGTAAGTGATAACAATGTATTTTTGCAATACTTAATCCAATCCGCCACAAACTGCGGGACGACTGGCTTCTGCGGTTCGTCTAGTTGTTTCAGATCTTCCAAAACTGAATTGACTGTAACCATAGCAAAACGAGCACCCTCATATTCTTTTATTAACTCTCGCTTATTCATTCTTCAAATCCTCCTCTTTAACAAACGTTCCGTCAATCCATTTACCTTTTCGGCCTTTGATTTCGTTATATGCCAGATCGAAGCATTCCACAAAGTCGTAGTTGAGTGTCTTACTAATAGATTTTAAGTAAGCAACCGCATGCACCAGATTATGCTGACACATTTCTTTGCTTGCCAAATTCTGTGACAATTGGAATTCTGAAATGTTCGCATTTAGCAATTTAAAACTTTCCATCACTTCTTTGCGCATGATACCATCTGCTTGCTCAAAGATACTATGTACATCCTCTTTGATCAGCAATGCTAAACCTACAACAACTACAGCGCAATCACCAATACTGTCTTTAGTCAGCTTCTCATTTTGCTTGAGGTATCCAGCACATAGCTCACCAAATTCCTCACTTAGTTTTAATGATTGTTTATCCAATCGTCCACCGTGTTCTAAGTCACGATCCACAAACCATTTCTTAGTTAGTGTTACTAATTCATTTTCTAACTTTTTCATTTTCTCCTTGATCCTTTCTTTGATCGCACGCTCACGGCCCATAACTGCCGTTCTACCGATGTTTTTTTGTATGAGCAAGTTACTGCTGGTATCTGCCACACGCTCTCGATCTAATTTAATTGATCGCTTAATTAATTCAATTTCCATGTCTGTTCCAACTTTCTAAAAATGCAGAGGGTTGCTCATGCCCTCTTATATTTCGAAAAAGAGAAGACTGCCTTTCTAATTTTATAGTGAGCAATGGCCAGCGGATGGGGTTGCACCATCCAAAGGAGCCTACAACTGGCCAACTATCGGGGCTGGTCGATAGTATGAAATAAAACGCAATTTTTTAAAAATATAAGGAGATTTCTGAAAATAAGGAAGAAGTTCCCAGCCCTAATCCCATAGAGGGAATTGAACCCTCTGAGGTTTCCAAGCCTCGCCCAGCATAGGACGCAATGGGTCAATAGCATTGCTGTGAATTATCGTCATTAAATAACATTAAATTATATTGACAAGTCGCAAGCGTATATAAGACTTGCCTTTGTAGATGTAGTAAAAAGAAGGCTTCCTCATTTCTAATTTTAAATATAGTTTTGATATACAGATCAGCCGTGATAAACCACCAGTAGCTTTATTACGACTTGTTTTGAAGCCCCTCACGTAGCTTCGTATCAGTGTATAAAATATTATAGTCTGTGAGGTATGACTGACAGACCTTTCACAGTCTGTCAGCCTAAATTAGAGGCCCATTCTCCAAGCCTTCTCAAGATATAGCTGAGAGGTTACCTCTCGCTCCTTCCTTCGTCCTTTGTGACGATATTTTAAAACAAACTCATCAAGTGCCATGTCCATCTTGATCGTCATACAGTCTGGATAATAATCGCTGTAAAACTGCATACATTCAAGTAGAAATTGATTGTCAAGATAGCCTTCTAGTTTCTTGAGTTGTGTTGGTGGTGGCATCCGTCTCTCACGTTTAGCCTTGCAGAAGTAACCAGATACTTTCTCACAATCCACCTTCTTCCAAAATGCGCTAGCAGGGCCTTGCTCTTGCATGAGCTTGTCGTACCGTCTAAAGAACTCTGTGACAATCTTCGCCATTAGTTTTCACGCTTTAATGCGATCCGTGCCATACCACCAAGTAAGAACATACCAGCGAATGACAAGATTAGACCACTTTCTGATCCCGTATTAGGGAGCGTGTGAGCGTTTGTTTGTGTTGCTTGATAAATAACATTCACTTGTTCTTTCCGTGGCTCTACGGTCGTTTTAGACGGCTTAGAATTGATTTCAGAAGGAACGCTCGGTTCATCTGTCTTAGGTTGTGGTTTTGGTTCGTCACGTTTAGGATCTGGAATATCGATCACAAGCTCTTGTTTGTACAAGATAGGAGCTGGTGGTAAGAGTGGAATATCTTCGATTGGAAGATAAGGCTTATCAAGGATTGGTGCTGGTGGCATTAATGGAATATCATTAATGTTGATAGATGGTTTGCCATATTTTGGAGCGTCATTAGGAATTTCCCAAACTGGTTTATTCTCACCACTTGCATCACCTTTACCTCCCACAAGCTGTACATAGCTATATGAGGTAGCTCCATCCGTTTTAGCTTTTAGCTCAATTTTGTTAGTTGGATTATTACTATACTTAACTGCATTAACAAGTTTAGTCTTATAGTTAATATAGATCATGTGATCCAAACGATCCATTGTGATTGTAAATCCATGTTCAGACTTGCTAATTGATTTTACTAAATCCATAGCTGATCCTTTATCAATCCACGGATCTACACTTTCAATGTTCTTGATTTCAAAATAATCATCTACCAACTTTTGATTCTCGCTCATCTCATCGATGATAGTTACATAGTTCAACACACGTTTAGCATAGTTCACACGAGCAGTCCAATTAATGATGGTTGGGTCTTTTTCGTCTTGACTTCCCCATTTCGAGATGAGTTCGTCTTTACCAATAACCTGCTCCGCCCCAATTTGTGCAGTAACTAGCGTACCGTTAAAGTTAGCTGTTACTGGTTTACCCGATTCTACTTTGTCAGTCCATGTAGCATCCAGCTTGAGGCTCATCTGCTTATTAAGTGGATGATCTTTGAAGTAGTTGTTAAATACAGTAGTAACTGTATTGCTTGCTGTATCTGTAGTAGCTTTACCAACCACTTGTTTTTCGGGATTGTATACGTCAAAGTCAAAGTTAGTCTGGAATTTCACTTCTTCGGGGAGTGTAAATTTAACCTTATCGCCCTCGTTAATCTCCATTTCATCTGGGAAATGTACGTTTTTATATTCGACTGTAAAACCTTGATATTTCCCGTTTCCGTTTGACTGGTCAACTACAACTTCTGGATTGGTTACTTGAATGTCACTTCCGTTTTTGACAAATTCCGTAGCATTTCCCGATTTATTTGAATCGTTGCTTTCGCTTCCTGCTTCTCCATCTGGATTTTTAGTAACTGGTTGTTCACTAGTTGCCGTTGTTTCATTTTCTTTTTCTCCAACCCTTCCGCTATTTGAAACCGTAACTCCGCTTGTTTCAGTTCCTGTTCCAGTTGTTCCTTGTACTTCATCCGCCTTTACTCCTTGTGCTGTTCCTACTGCTGCGATTGTTGCTACTGTTGCTAAAACTAATTTTTTGTTCATTGTTGTTATCTCCTAAATTTTTTTAATTTTGATTTCAATTCGTGGATTTTGTGAGTACACCTTTCTTGTTGTATGCTCTACAACTTGGTTATCGTCCCACCAAATACAATTTGCATCTGAAATGCTGTCATATATTGCTTTTTCCAGATTGTCAAGATCTGGTTTCTTGGCACAATAGATTTCCTCGTTTAAAAATCGTTCATATCGTTCCCATGTTTTGACTTTGGCTTTTGGTGTGGGTTTCTTTGATACGACTTGAGGCGCTTTTAGATAAAACGTGACTTCTGTTTTAAGATAGCCTTGCATCTTCTCGCCCTTATATAGACTTTTAATGAGGTATGTAGCAGAATTGCGCCATGCTTTCATTTTTGGGTCTTCGTATGCCCCACCTCGCCCAAATTTTGGGCGGGTTTGGGCTTTTGGCTCGATAGGTATTGTTAATTTAATCATTGTTCAACACCTCAGAATGGAAGGTCGCTATCAAGGATGTTCATAGGTTCTGTCTGCTGTGAAAAATCTGGCTGGCTATTTTCTTGCGAATGGCCTTGGTTGTTCTGCTTGTTAAATTCCAATAGCTGGAAGTTATCTGCGACCACTTCGGTCACATAGACACGCTGGCCTTGCTGATTCTCATAACTTCGTGTCTGGATACGTCCTGTGATCCCAATCAAAGCACCTTTCTTGGCCCGGTTTGCAAGGTTCTCTGCTTGTTGTCGCCAGATCACGCAGTTAATAAAATCTGCTTCACGCTCCCCATTCTGGCTTTTAAAAGGACGATTTACTGCGAGCGTGAAAGTTGCTACTGCTTGGTTGTTTGTCGTGTATCTAAGCTCTGCGTCTTTGGTTAAGCGCCCGACAAGGCACGTTGAATTTAACATTTTTTCATTCCTTCCACTGTTTCAAATTTGATGTTATGAGCATCTAGCCACTCTTTGAATTGTTTAGCTTGTTCTAAATCAAACCAGAATTTGATAGTAGTAACATACTTGTCGCTTGCTGGTTCTGGCTTTGATTCATCTTCGATAACCTCGCCAGTTTCTGCATCGTAGGCTTTAATACTTGCTTCTGCTTGTTCCTTAGCCATACGCTCAATTTCTGCCTTGCGTTCTTCTTCTGCTCGCTTCTGTGCTTCTTGGCGCTCTTTAAATAGCTTGGCACTCTCGACATCTGCAGTGATACTATCAAGCACCTCTGCGAGTGTCTGACCGCTTTCATACGCTCTGATATAAGTAGCTGGACCGATGTTGTGAGTGGCGCACTGACTGCTGATGATTGAAATATCTTGATCTTTCTGATTTTGCTTTTGCAATTCAGCAAGGACAATGTCTTCTAACTCGGTTTCAGTCTTCTTCAAGAGTTGGAAACTGTCCTTTTTAAATTGCCCAGCTTTGGTGTATCCGATAAGATATTGCTCAAAGATTTCTGGGTTTAGATTGCCTTCAATAGCTTTCTCTTTAAACCAGTTACGCACCGTATCTTGTCGCAATTCCTTCTGAGCGTCCTCATAGCCATCTATCTGTTGTTTCAAGATATCGATCAAATCTTTCAGCTTGCCGTAAGGTACTTTATAAGCCTTTTCAAATTCAGTGTAAGGCTCGTTTATTTTACCCTTGATTTCTTTTCTGCGATCTTCAAGGCTCTTGCTCAATTTGTTCAAGTCTGTGCGGGCTTGTTTAACTTCTTCAATTGTGTTGACTTCAAGGTCAAACGTTCCATACTTTGCGATAGCTTGTTCAATCCCAGCCTCGAACGCTCCAAAGTCGCTAAATGCGACCTTGGCGGGTTCAAAATTGATCTGGATATTGTCAAGTTGATTAATTGTTTCTGCTTCTTTCATTATCCGAGTCTCCTTTTTAAGTAAATGGCAGATCAATCTCTTCTGGTAGTTCTTCTGCTACAAAAGGCATTTCTTCTGCTGGGTATTCCGTGCTTGCGATTGGTTCAACCTCTTTCTTTGGTTGTTCCTGTTTCATTTGTTCAATCTGCGCTTGTTTACGCTTCACGACTTCCTCACGGGTTTCCTTAGGTGTCACATCAATAGGTTGTGCCTGTTCCATTTCGTCCGCTGTGTATAAGCCTCCTACATTTTCGCTAAAGGCTTCACGCATTGCAGATACAAGGGCCACTTTACGGATCATTAACGCTGGCATTTTAGCCCACATAGACTTGCCAGTGTTATATGCTTTAAAGTCTGCGTCCGCCTCGATAGGAAAGCTACGGTCTTTGCGATAGACTTTAGCCCAGCCTCCCAAAAGTTCGTCATTCTTGCTGTGGATCGTACCTGTTATCTGCTTGATCTCACCTTCTGGTGTTTCTACCACGATACCAGCTTCAAACCCGTCAAAGTTAGGGTTTTGTTCTGCTCGCTTCATAAAGGCATCTTTTGAAACAACAACTTGTGCTGGGTTCGTGCCATACTTGATAAAGTAAACCTCTTTAGTAAATGGATTGAGATTGCGTTCTTTACAAGTTGCGATAAAGTAAGCTAGTTCTTCATCGCTGGCTTTGCCAGATGGATCAAGATACTGCTTGACGATCTTCGCATTTAATAGTTGCGGGTTGGTTAGAAAGTCCCCTGTTGTTTTAACTGCCACTTGGTTATTTGTCATTGTTTTATCTCCTGTTTTTCATCTCAAATTTCATCATCATCGCCTATATAGCGATAGCCTGATCCGTACCAATGCCATAAGTCTGGATCTCTTGATTCTCGACTTTCAAAATAGTCGTCATCGTCTTCTCTAAACATTGCTGTCCCTCTTCTGATACCATCTGTCTTCTATTACTTCTACTGGTTTATTCAAAACCCATGCGCACATTTGAAACGGATTCAAGTAATATTTTTTCTTTTCGCACAAATCTACAAAATTCAAAAATTGTTCTTTCGTGATCTGCGTATTGAAGTATTCTTGCATATACCGTTTGAACTCGTAGAACAGGTCGATATCAGTAGCAGCCTTTTGATAATTAATACTAGTCATCTATTGCCAAAAATTCCTCTCGTGTTAAAACTCTCTGCGGTTCTTTCGCTTGGTTTTTCGGATGAAGTACTGACCATTCTGGAATGTCTGTTTTAGCAGAATGACTTTCTTTTTTCTCATAGAATTTTTGTTCTGCTTCTTCGACTTCTTTGAGGCTGGTAAAACCTCTGTCTCGCCAAGACTTTAAAATCTTATCCAGATAGTTAAAACTAGTAGTCCCTGCGTCTTCTGTTTTTTCCACCGCATATTGAATCATCGGAACTGTGAAATGATCTAATGCCACATATTCAAGTAATATCTGAGCTTGTCTCTCATTGATTCTAATTTCACTATCTTTCAAAATTTGTGAAAATGATTTTTGGCGCTTATTGTCGACGACATGGTTATTATTAGTCTGGTTAGTATTAGTATTGATTATATTAGTCTTGATTCCGTCTAAATTTTGGACTTCCTGAAGTCTATTTTTTAGACTTCCTGCGTCTAAATTTTGGACTTCCTGAAGTCTATTTTTTAGACTTCCGTTGATATATATACGATTAGGACGATTCATGCCTTGCTGGTCCTCTTTAATCAAGCCATAATCTTGCAGTTCTTTCTTTGCGTTAATTACAGATTGACGGCTGCAAGATAGCTTTTCCATAAATTCCTCAATCGTAAAATATACATATACTTCGCCATTTTGATCGTGCCAGTTGTTTTTAACCGACAATGTGCGTCTGTCGAAAATCAGCATATAAACAATTTTCGCCCTGAGACTCAATTCTTCATGCTCTTTATCAAGTAGCCATTGCGGAAATTGATAAAAAACATTTCGTCTAACTTCATCTATTTTCATCCGCTACCCTCTTTTTGTATTTTTCGAGATCGTTTACCAAAACTCGTACAAGATTTGTTTGCTCGATATTCCTGCGTTTGTAATATCTAACAAGATCCCTTAATTCCTTAATCTCTCTCGACTTCCTAAAGAACATCTGCTGTACCCCAATCATTATCAGAGTAAGAATGTTTGCGAGCTTCTGCGAGATCGATAAATGATGCTCGATAGCCTTCGTTGAATTTTTCTTGTAGATCTTCTTCATACTGCTGCATGATTGCATCTTGTTTTGCTTGTCTGGCTTTCTTCCGTTGCGCCCGCTTGAACTCCCAAACAGCCCCTGCGAAACCTGCTGCGAAAAATGTCCCTGCGATTGTCATACATCCTAAGATTTCGTTATACATGTTGTATCTCCTTCTCTAGTTCCAAGATCTCATGTACATCGTTTAAGTCGTACATGATGTACTTTCCTTGCTTGCGAAATTTCAAGCCCTTGCGTTTTAAGCGTTTTAAGTATTCGTTGCTAAATCCAAACATGTCTTGCAGTTCTGCTTGACTGATTGGTAGCAATTCTTTTTTGGCTTGCTCTTTCGCTTCAAGATAGATTTCTCTGATTTGTTCTTTTATCAATTCTTCAATCATTGTCTATCTCTCTATTCTGTGTTATAATTAATTTAGTTAATTTTTGTGAGCGCTTTTTCGAAAAGTGCTTTTTTATTTTTTCTGGCCATTTCAACAAACCAGACTCATTTGGCCGTTGCGGTTTTTGATTTCCAATTTAGTGTTGGCTGATGGTTCCCAACTCCCCCAATAGTCAAACGCTTGTTCTTCGTCTTTACGTTTCAGCAAATCATATCGTGGGATTCGGAAGTATTCCTTGAAGTCTTTGGCAGCCTGCGAAAATACTGACTGAGCAAATTTTCGATCTTTGTACGCTTGGCTATCTTTACCGCCTAGCAATTCGACAACTTTCTGTTTTCGCATTTTTTCAAGCGCCAGACAAATTGACGGATTCACTGGTTGCTCATTTTTTAAATAATCTACATCGGCTGATAGAACGGATTGACCTTCTTTCAGCTTTTTCAGTTCCTGTAATGCGTGGATCATCACATCTTCTGTAGTTAATTCTGTAGTTAAGTCATTGTTGACTTTTGCAATTTCATTTGTCATTCAAATTCTCCTTCCAAAATATTGCTTTCTTTGCGAATGTCGTTCAGATCATTAAAGAATCTCAAGCCTCGACTAATAAAGCTATCAAATTCATCTCGGACGATTCCGTCTGCTTTCAAGACATTCTTTTCATCAGCGTAGATCAGACCGCCCATGCTTGCCAAGAAGTCATTTCCCTTTTGTAAAAGGCTTGTGATGTTCTTGTAGGCTGAGATCTGTTTTTGTACACTATTGAGTTGCCCTTGCGATTCTTCGATTGCTCTGGTTAATTCGTCATATTGAGCAGATTTTTTATCAGCCTCTGCACGCTGGGCCATCATCTCGTTTAGTTTGTTATTGATAAACTCAGAACGCTCCTCGATCGCTTTCATGCTGTCGGATAGTTCTTGGTTCTTCACTAACAATCGCTTATTTAGCTCCCGTGTGGCTATGTAATCGTCTGGAGTGACTTCCTTGATTGTTTCTCTTACCTCGACTTTGGAAGTTTTAAGAGCCTCATTCTCGCCTCTTAAAAGCTCATTTGCTTGTTGGCTTAGTTTGAGTTTTTTCTTGACTTCCTGAAGTTCTCGAACGGTTGGGGTGTCACCGTCCTCAATCCGTTGGATCTGCTCCTGTTTTTCCTCTTCTGGAAGAGTTGCAATGAGATGAAGTGCTGTGGTTCCTAAATTTCGAAACGTTTCGAAATTTGGAAGTTCTTTAGCAATTTTCATTGATTTACTAGCGAAATCCTTATCAATACCGAGACTGAGGTACCAATCCATGAATTCACCGTGAGCAAGATCATTTTCCTTTACATGATTTAATCGCCTACCAATTTCCCAAATCGATTGACCAGCAATTTGTTTGTGGTGGCTAATTTCAAGTTCTATCTGAGATAGATTATTTGATAAAATCAATTCATTCATTTTTTAAGCCCTCTATTCACGGTTAAACCGTGATTTTATCTAAAAAATTAATATCGTTGTACGATATTTCAAATACTGATTCGATTTTTTTTAATTTTGGTATGTCTGGATACGTTTTATAATTTTCCCAATTCGACCACGTTTCTTTCGAAATACCAACTTTTTTGGCAGCCTGCTCTTGAGTCCAGTTGTTTCGAACCCTCAACATTTTTAGCGTTAACTGTGTCATTCTTTCACCTCCTCGTTATTTAATTCCCTATATACTGTCCTTTCTTTCTTTTGTTTTTGGTTAATTCCTTAACCTTGATTATATTTTATCACGGTTAAACCGTGATGTCAATAAAAAAATACGTTTTTTTTTATTTTTTTATCATTTTTCTTTACTTTTTTACGCTTTAACCGTAAAATGTAATGAAAGGAGCGATTTTTATGGCATTAGGAAATAAAGAGATTATGTCTCAAAATATAAATTACTACCTTCAAAAATCTGGCAAAACTAGAAATGATCTAGTAGCTGATTTGAACTTGAAGTATATGACTGTTTCTGACTGGATAAATGGCAAAACATATCCACGTATTGATAAAATAGAACTGCTTGCAAATTACTTTGGTGTGATGAAATCAGATCTTGTTGAAGTTCGTTCAGCAGCACAAAATAACGTTGAGAATTATATCGTTGACAAAATTGTTAATACAGTTAAAGAACTAGACCCAGAACCATACCAGCGCAATGTACTGACTTGTGCAGAGAGGCAACTCGAGGAACAAAAGCAAGCTAAGAAGAGACTTACTGAGGTACATGAAGTTCCTGTCCAGTACTTCGCATATAACTACTACGACCAACCTGTATCTGCTGGGACAGGACAATATTTAAATGAAGTGCAGATAGAGACAATCCAGCTTCCTGTGAAGGTGGACGCTGACTTTGTTTGTCCAATTTACGGAGATTCTATGGAGCCAGACTATAAATCTGGGGATTATGTCTTTGTTAAGTTGACGGTAGAGCTTCCAAGTGGCACGGTTGGAGTATTCGACTACGAGGGAGAAGCTTATATCAAACAGCTTGTTATAGAGAAGGACAAGGCCTATCTAAGAAGTTTCAATAAGAAATACAAAGATATACCGATCAATTCAGACAGTGATTTTAGGATTATCGGTAAAGTCGTGGACGTGTATAGAGAAGAAAGCGAGAAATAATATGGGATTTTTTGATTTTCTCTTTAAAAAGAAAGAAAAAAGAACCTTGCCAGAAAAAATAAATGTTGTAACAACTATTTCTGCTGGCCCAGACTACTATACAAAAGAATATGTGGACTTGCTTTTGAGCAGGCCAACAATGCAAGACTTCTGGGATCGTTCTTTTGATTCTCCTCGTTATACCGATAGCTATCAGACATCAGAGGGCTATAAATTGAGAGAGTTGCTTCTGCTCGTCTGGTGGGGAAATACTAAAACAGGCAGAAAATCATCTATAACCATCCCTAAATACTTCTTTTCTGACTACAACCTAAATGCAGAAAAGCTAACAAAGGAATTTAAAGACAAAGGCTTGTTAATAGATGATGGAGAACGGACGAAACCGAGTGAAGAAGGCAAAGAAATTGCTGATAAATATCATGCTCTATGGGAGATCCACTCTATAAAGAACTTTCCAGTAAATCTCGACGTTGATTTTCCCGAATGGGATAAACAGGAATTTGAATTAAAGATTTTAAGATCAGAACTTGCATATTACAACGAGCATGCTCGATTTTGCAGAAATATCATAAATTACTTCCAGAATATAAGTGGGTACAGCAATTATAGTGATATAAATGACGAGGTAAATTATTACATCAATAACCTGAATAGCGATGTTGCAAAGATAAATGACCTCACTGAAAAGATCCAAGTTTTAGAAAACAAATAAAAAAGCCACCCTTGAAGGGAGAATCACATGAAAATAGGTGTTAGGAAGCCAAGCATTTCAAAAAGTCTAAAAGCAAGAACTACTTCCAAGTTGAAAAGACAGGTTAAACGAGCTATTATACCAACTTATGGCCAAAAAGGAACTGGCATTATAAAAGATCCTAAGCGTGCCATCTACAACAAAGTTTACAATAAAACAACCGTGGATGCTGTCGCTGGAATTAGAAAAGCAAGTACAAATTCTCAAAGCACAAATCAGGTTGTTTATTCATCGAATGGCACAAAAATATATCCAGCTTCTTCTTGGTATTTTCCTGTCGGATTGCTTGGTTTTTGTAGCATCTTATACTTTTTTGTAAATCCTGTTATCGCTTTTATTCTGTTGATTGTCTCAGCAATACTTTTTGTTGTAAAAATTAAAAACAATCCTTTTAAAACTAAGAAGGATATACAAGAAGCGATTGAACAGATGACTGATTCAGAAGAAAATAGGTGATAAACAATGTGGATCGAAAGTCTGCCAAATGGAAAATACAAATTTTTTGAGCGATACAAAGACCCGTATACAGAGAAATGGAAGCGAGTTTCTGTGACGCTTGATTCTGGCAATGCTAGATCCAAGAAGGAAGCACAGAAGTTACTTGATGAACGAATCAAAGAGACTGTCAAGAATATCCAGTCGACAGATGCAACGTATGGTCAAATTTTAGATGAATGGTGGGGCTTCTACCAAAAAGAAATCAAAGGTAGTTCGATCAGCTCGCTATCAAGCAGTGTTAAAGATTTCAAGAATGCATTTGACTTAGAGTTAAAAATAAAAAACATAGATGCGAAATACATACAAAAATTTTTGAATGAAGAAGATGTTTCACGCTCTAAATTAGAACGATATAAGATGATCTTAAATCTAACTCTTGATTACGCAGTGAACATGGAATACATTTCGGACAATCCAGCTAGAAGGGTAAAACTTCCGAAGTTAGTCAAGACGCTGGAAGATTTAGAAAAGACAGAAAAGAAATTTCTCGAATCAGATGAATTGAGCAGATTGCTAGATGAACTATATAGAACAGATAAAACATACAGAATCGGACTACTCGCAGAATTTATGGCCTATAATGGCTGTAGGATAGGCGAAGCAATCGCAATCAAACCAGAGAATATTGATTTTGACAAGAAGGTTGTGCATATCCACGGGACACTTGATAAAACTGTAGGATATGCCAAAGGTTTAAAAACCACAACCAAAACTGTCGCAAGTTTTCGGACAGTTTCGCTATCAAAAAGAGAAATCGAAATTTTAAAAGAGTTTATTCAAATCAATGAATTATCAAAGAATACACGAGAAGGATTCACCGATCTTGGTTTTGTCTTCGTTACCAAAAATGGCATTCCTATCCAGAATAACTCTTTTAATTTGGCTATTAAGCGAGCGAATGAAAGGTTAAAAAAACCGATAGATAAGCATCTAACATCTCACATATTCAGACACACGCTTGTCAGCAGACTGGCAGAGAATAATGTCCCGCTGAAAGCCATAATGTCACGAGTGGGCCACTCTGACTCTCGGACTACTAACAAGATATACACGCATGTGACCAAGAAGATGGACGACAACATTCTTGACTTACTGGATAGTTTATAAATGTTTTGCCCCTTTTTTGCCCCTTGGACACAAAAAAAGCCTGTCATACAAGCTGAAATGCTTGATATGGCAGGCTTTTTAAAGAGCAATTATTTAACTGCTTCTTTAAGAGCTTTACCAGCTTTGAATGCTGGAACTTTAGAAGCTGCGATTTTGATTTCTTTACCAGTTTGTGGGTTGCGACCTTTACGAGCTGCACGTTCACGAACTTCAAAGTTACCAAAACCGATCAATTGAACTTTTTCACCTTTTGCAAGGTAAGCTGAAACTGCTGCAAATACAGCGTCAACTGCTGCTGCTGAGTCTTTCTTAGTCAATTCTGTAGCTTCTGCCACTTTTGCGATCAAATCTTGTTTGTTAGCCATTTAACAAATCCTCCAATTTTTTTTAGGCTTTACGCCTTAACAGTACTATAATATCTAAAAAATACCTTCAGGTCAAGTACAAAACCCATTTTTTCAAACTTTTATTAGACCTTATTCATATCGGACCAAAACTGCGAAGGCATTTTCACCTGTATGGGTTTGAATAATAGATCCAGTTTCCAGTACGGAAATGGTTTTTTCCACTAAAGATTGGAGCTGAGCCTTCATTTCATTGGCCCAATCTGGTGTCCCTGCATACGAGATCCCAATTTCTGCTACCTTCTTGTGGGACAGTTTTTCTGTCAACTCATCCAACCATTTTTTAAAGGTTTTATTGCCACGCCCTTTAACAATTGGCTCAAGCTTGTCATCCTTCATCTCCATCACCACACGGATATTGAGAAGAGAGCTCAGGAGTCCTGAAACACGGCCAATCCGGCCACCTTTGACCAGATTTTCCAGAGTGGAAACCCCGATGAACAATTCTGTTTTTTCTTTGACCTCTTCGATACGGGCTAAGACAGTGTCTAGATCCGCTCCTTCTTTGGCCAATTTAGCTGCTTCAACCACTTGAAACTTCATCGCTTGGTCGGTGAAACCACTGTCAATCACGGTCACATCCACTCCGGAGAGGGTTGCCCCTTGACGGGCTGCTTCTACTGTTCCTGACAAGATATGGGACATGTGAATCGAAACGATATGGGCCCCATCTGCAGCTAACTTTTCATACACCTCCGCAAAAACCCCAACCGGTGGTTGGCTTGTCTTTGGTAGATTTTTGCTAGACTGCATTAAGCGTAGAAAATCACCTTCTCCTAACTCACTATCTGAATAAAGGACTCCGTCCACCATCACTGAAAGTGGCACAATGGTAATCCCATATGCTTCAACCACTTCAGGCTCAACCGTAACGGACGAGTCTGTCACTATTTTAATATTTGCCATATAATTCTATACTCTTCCTAAGAATGTTCTGCCTCCATTATACCAAAAAACAGCGGCTTTTGCATGGAAGGCTCTTAAACTCTGCTCTTAGTCGTCAGCTGCAGAAAAGCCTGTATTGTGAAGGACATGGTCTTGGACAATGCCTTGATCATCCAAGAGCAAACCATGGAGAACACCACCATAGACAGCTCCCCCATCGACCCCCATTTTTTGGTCGGATATCCAAAGCTTTTCTGTTCCGATCGGTTCCTTGAGTAGGCCATAGACCGGAGTATGTCCAAAAACGATCCATTTCCCTGTATGGTTTTTAGCCTCATGGAATGGTTTTCGGATCCAGACCTTTTGGTAGTCCGTTGTTTCTCTCCAATTTTCAAGGGTTAGATCCACCCCAGCATGGACAAAGTAATAGGTCTCTGTCTCATAGTCAAAAGGTAAACTACGAATGAAGGCAACCAATTCAGGAGCAGCATGCTCAACTGCTTGGGCATCCACAATCCCATCCACAGGAGTATCAAGTGGTCGACCTAAAAGTGAATTGATGGTCGTATCCCCACCATTTCTTCGGTAATGATCATAGCGTTCTTCTGGATTGTCCAGCCAAGCTAAAAACATGTACTCGTGGTTTCCAGAAAGACAAATAGCCCCGTGGTGGTCTACGTAGTCCTTTACAATCTCGATGGACCTTCTACTATCTTCACCACGGTCGATCAAATCCCCTAGAAAAACTAATTGAGCCTTTCCATCCCACTCTGTCATAAGCTCTTCAAGCATGTGGGCTTTTCCGTGAATATCTCCGACTACAAAGTATTCTGACATCGTTTTAATCCTTCTTTCTCTCTTACCGTTTCAGAAGTTGGGCTGCCTGTTGGCGAGCAGCTTCTGTGAGATCCTCTCCTGCAAGCATCTTGGCAATTTCTTCGATTCGTTCTTCTCTATTGAGCAAGCGCACAGTCGATACAGTTGAGTGTGCATCACTAATTTTTTCAATATAGAATTGATAATCCGCTGCTGCGATAACTTGAGGTAGGTGCGAAATAGCTAGCACTTGGCCATTTTGACCAATCTTATGAATTTTCGCTGCGATCGCTTGGGCCACGCGCCCAGAAACACCTGTATCCACCTCATCAAAGACAATACTGGTTTTTCCTTCTTTTCGAGAAAAAGCAGACTTAATAGCCAACATCAAGCGAGATAATTCCCCACCGGACGCTACCTTGACAAGGGGTTTAAAGTCCTCACCTGGGTTGGTTGAAATATAAAACTCGACCGCTTCATTGCCCTCCCGATTGAACTTCGCCTTGCTAAAGCGCACTTGGAAACGAGCCTTGTCCATATAGAGGTCTGCTAATTCTTGTTGAATTTCATTTTCCAAAGCTTGGGCCAATGCATGCCGCTGATCACTCAAATCCTGAGCCAAGCCTACCAGGCTTTTTTCTAAGCCCTTGAGTTCTTTTTCCAGATCCTCAGACGAAAGATTGCTCCCCGTGAGGAGGCTATATTCTTTGGTGATTTGCGCTAAGTATTCCAGAACATCCTTGACTTGGCCACCATACTTGCGCGTGATCGAGTGGATCAAGTCCAAGCGCGATTCGACCTGCATGAGACGATTGCCATCAAACTCCAGACCATCGATCACGTCTTCGAGGCGCTTGGTAATATCTTCAAGAGCATAAAAGGTTTCCGCCAACTGGCCTGAGAGCTCTTTGTAGATTGGATCATATTCTTCGATACTTTCCAGATCATTCATGGCTGATCGAACATTGGTGAGGCTAGAGAAATCTTCTGCATCCAGCATGGTATAGACATTGGTGAGGGTATCAGCAATCATTTTGTGATTGAGTAATCGTTGGCGTTCTTGCTCCAGACGCGTATCCTCATCCACTTCCAAGGCAACTGCTTCAATCTCAGCAATTTGAAACTCAAGCATTTCAATCCGAGCCTTGTTTTCCTGCTGGTTTCGCTGGAGTTCCACTACTTGTTTGCGCAGGCGTTTGTAGTCTTCAAAAGTCTGACGGTAAGCGGCTTTGGTTTGGAAAAAGCTGGCATCCCCAAATTCATCCAGCATAGCGATATGCAATTGGGGCCGCATGAGTTCTTCCTGGTCATGCTGGCCATGGATATCCACCAAATGTTGACCAACTGCTTTTAAGACCGACAAATTCACCATTTGCCCATTGATCCGACTGACACTGCGGCCATTTTGCAAGATCTCACGGCGAATGATCAACTCATCAGTCCACTCTAACCCTTGCTCTTCAAAAATAGCCGTCAAGTGGCGGTTGCTCTCCACGCTGAAGAGGCCTTCGATCTCGGCTTTTGGAGCACCGTGGCGAATGACATCCATCGTTGCACGGCTCCCCAGCATCATGTTCATCGCATCGATAATGATGGATTTCCCGGCACCCGTTTCCCCCGTCAGTACCGTCATTCCCTTTTCAAAATTGAGAGAAATCTCTTCGATAATGGCGAAGTTCTTAATCGAAATTTCTAATAGCATTGGCTCTTACCACCCAAAGATCGATCTAATAATATTCTCTGCTTCTGGGGCGGAATGGGCTAGGATTAAAATGGTGTCATCATCAGCAACAATGCTAAAGATATGGTTTTTATAAATATCTCGCAAGCGACGTTTGACCAAGGGGGCTGTTCCTGGCACCATGGTCAAATTCACAAATTCTCCCATTCGACGGTGCGACAAGATATTGCTTTCAATCATCCCAATCCCTTGATGGTGCTTGCGGGGCAATTCATAAACATAGGTCATGTCTTTCAAAGGGCGTTTGACAATTCCTAATTCCTTGATATCACGTGACACCGTCGCCTGAGTTGCTGAAATGCCTTCTTCTTTCAAATGTTCTACGATTTCTTCTTGCGTCCCTACTTCATGATCGCGAATGAAGCGACGAATTTTTTCCAATCGGATATTCTTACTCTTCATGTTTAAATTCTCCATGTGCCTGATCTACCACAGCTTGAAGCTCTTCAGTAGTCGGCATTCTTTTTTCTTCTTTCTTTTCTAAATACATCAAAAATTCAATATTGCCATGGCCTCCTTGAATAGGAGAATAGTCCATTTCCATCACAGAAAAACCATGTTCCCCAGCAAAAGTGGCTACTTTTTCAAGAACTGCCAGATGAACCTTGAGATCCTTTACGATACCGTGCTTGCCGATCTGCTCACGTCCTGCTTCAAACTGAGGTTTGACTAGGGCCACCACTTGCCCATGATCCGCCAAAATCCGGTGAAGAGCTGGCAAAATCAAGTCTAGGGAAATAAAGCTGACATCGATACTCGCAAAGTTCGGTGTCGCTTCAAAATCATCTGGCTGGGCATAGCGGAAATTGAACTGTTCCATCGAGACTACCCGAGGATCATTGCGCAATTTCCAAGCCAACTGATTGGTCCCGACATCCACCGAAAAGACCTTACTAGCACCGTTTTGCAGCATGACATCTGTAAAGCCACCTGTAGAAGCTCCAATATCAATGGCAATCTTGTCCTCTACAGTTAAGCCAAATTGGTTCAAGGCTTTTTCTAATTTGAGTCCCCCACGACTGACATACTTGAGCTTTTCACCTTTTAATTTCAACTCAGTTGCTTCATCAATTTTTTCACCTGGTTTATCAAAACGCTCGCCATTTATAACGGCAACAACGAGGCCAGCCATAACCCCTCTTTTAGCTTGTTCGCGGGTGTCAAACAGGCCTTGTTTGTAGGCTAATACATCCACTCTTTCCTTAGCCATGTATACGTAATCCTTCTATTAATTTCTTGATTGCTTGCGGATGAAAGGCGCAGATAGCGACTAGCTGATCCAACAAGTCCTCACAAGCATCCAATTCTCTTTCAAGCAATGCTTTTGATGCTTCCAATCCTAAGAGAGCTGGATAGGTTGATTTTTCTGCCACTAAGTCCTTTTGAGGCGTTTTTCCCAAAGCCTCAAAATCAGCCACCAAATCCAAGATGTCATCCCGCACTTGAAAGGCGAGACCTAATTTTTGCCCGAGCTGTTTCAAAAGCTGACGAATGTCTGCTCTCAGCTCCAAAATAGAGCCCGCTGCAATGAACGGATAGGCAAGGAGTCGTCCTGTCTTGTTGGCATGGATGGTCTGTAATTCCTCTAAGGTGAGCTGTTTGTGCTCCCCTTCCATATCCAGGACTTGGCCAGCGACCATTCCACGACTACCAGAAGCATCTGACAATTCAAGGATTAATGCTACTTTAACCGTATCTGGAAGGGCACTCGCAGCAATCATTCCAAAAGGATCGAGAAAAAGCGCATCTCCCGCTAAAATCGCCAAGTCTTCCCCAAACTTTTTATGGTTGGTCAATTGGCCCCGACGGTAATCATCATCGTCCATAGCAGGCAGATCATCATGAATGAGGCTGCCAGTATGAACCATCTCCAAAGCTCCTGCCACTTGAAAATGGGCATCCGTCAAATCCTGACCAAAAGCTTCTAACAATTCAAGAAGAAACAAGGGGCGCAGGCGTTTGCCACCGGCCTGGATCGAATAAAGTACTGAGTCCACTAAATGGGGAGCGACCGTTTTTTCCTCATAAAAAGAGCGAATGGCTTCTTCTACTCTGTTTCGTTTTTCTTCTTGTCTCATGCTAGATCTGCTTCAGTGCCGTCTGCTTGCATGACCTTGACCAAAGTTTTCTCTGCTTGATCTAAGGTATCTTGCAATGCTTTTGACAACTTCATTCCTTTTTGAAATTCTGTAAGGGCCTCTTCTAGAGCCACATCACCACTTTCCAATTTTTGGACAATGGCTTCCAAATCTGCTAGATTTTCTTCAAACTTTTTTTCTTTCGACATGTTTTACCTCTACTTCTAACTGACCATCTCTCATGATGAGGGACAGCGGGTCTCCTTCTTTTACTTTCACCACCGAATCCAATACTCGATCGTCTTCCTTGACCATGGCATAGCCACGCGCAATAATCCGGCTGGTATCCAGCATCAAGAGAGCCTCAGATAAGCTTTGTACCTTGACTTTTTGCTCTTTTAAGATTTGTTCCATTCGGTTGGTTAAGATGCGCTTATCTTGGAGGACACGATCCTGATAGCGCTCGATACGATGCAGGGGAGCAGTTGCTTCTAAACGATGACGAAGAACTTGCAGCTGATTGTCCCCTTGTCCATAAACTTCGCGCATTCCTTGTTTCAATCGCAATTGCAACTGGTCAATCTTTTGCAAGTAGCCATCATACAGTCTTTCAGGTTGCCTAAAAATAACGGATTGACTCAGTTTGGCCAACCGTTCACGGTTATAGGCCAAGCGATTGGACATGGCCGTGGCCATGCGGTTCTCCTGCTTTTGTAAATGGGACAGCAAGTCTAATTTGGTCACTGGGGTGGCCAACTCAGCTGCTGCTGTCGGAGTAGCGGCTCGTCTGTCTGCTACAAAATCGGCTAAGGTCGTGTCTGTCTCATGCCCAACACTGGAGATAATCGGAATCCGCGATTCAAAGATCGCTCGTACCACCGCTTCTTCATTAAAAGCCCAGAGATCTTCAATCGAGCCACCCCCACGACCGATAATCAAGACATCCAAATCCTCCCGTTGGTTGGCCCTTTGAATATTGGCAACTACCTCACTGGAGGCACCTTCTCCCTGGACCTTGGTCGGGTAGAGCACAATGTCCACACCAGGAAAACGACGGCTCACTGTTGTGATAATATCACGAATCACGGCCCCACTTTGACTGGTGACCACCCCAATCTTTCTTGGAAATTGTGGCAAAGCCTGTTTCCACCGTTCCTGAAAGAGTCCTTCTTCCGTCAACTTTTTCTTGAGTTGCTCAAATTGGATAGCTAAGGCCCCTACCCCATCTGGTTCCGCCTTTTCGATGACAATGGAATAACTGCCACCTGGTTCATAAAGCTGAATACGGCCAATGACGTTGATCTTCATCCCTTCTTCCAGCTCAAAACCAAAACTGCGATACACCCCAGCCCAGACAGTGGCCTGAATCACAGCCTTTTCATCCTTTAGGGAAAAATACTGGTGATTGGGACGCTTTCGGAAGTTGGAAACCTGACCCGTCAGATAGACCCGCTCCAAATAGGGATCCTTATCAAATTTCAACTTGAGGTATTTGGTCAGACTGGATACGGATAAATAGTTGGACATGTGAACTCCTTTCTGCAGAATATGATCAAGTTTAATTATACCAAAAATCATTCAAAAAAGGCTGGTAGACAAAGTGAAATCATGAATTTCCTTTCTCTACAAGCCACATTTTATTCAAGCCAGTCCTGATCGTATTGATTTGAAACTGAAAGTTTTTACAAGGGACCAGCACAAGGGTATCCATCCGACTTTGTAACTAATGGTTGCTGTTTTGAGTGAGCCTTGCTTTTATCCAGCTAGTACCTTTACTCCTAAACTCTTTCGTCAGCAAAAGTCACTCCACTTCTTCATCCATCTTGGGATTTCTTTGCTGATGGCCGTCGGTAGAACCACATAAGCCTCCTTGCTCAAGTCTTCAGCAATGGCTGAATGAAGGTAGGTCGCGACCACCACGCGCTCATAGAGACTGACCTGTGGAAATTGACCTGCAAAGCCTGCAATCATGCCTGCCAAGGTATCGCCCATGCCACCTGTTGCTTGATAGGGACCACCAACATCTAGCTGATAGCCCACATCTTGCCCACTTGTCCAAATGCGTGTGTGGGGCCCTTTTTCTACTATGACAGTCCCTTTAGGAAAGTGCTGTACTGCTCTTTGGCTTCTCTCTTCCGTCTGGCTTGCTAGATCAAGCCCTGACAGTTTTTCCCACTCTTTTTGATGAGGGGTAAAAACCAGCTGAGCTTCTGGCAAGTCAAACTGAGAGCTTGAGAAAAGACTAATAGCCCCTCCATCTAAGATCAAGACTTGCTGGCTAGAGACTTGCTCAAAAATCATTTGCAAGACTGCTAGATTTTCATTCGATTCCTTTAAGCCCGGACCGACAAGAATGACACTGGCTTTTTGAATCTGCTCCCGAAGAAGATCCTGATCTGCCAGATCAAAGCCCATGGCTTCAGGAAGATGGCTATGAAGAGCCGTCAGATTGTCAGGATCTGTTGCAACAGTGACCAGACCTGCACCACTA
>OBZH01000350.1_pt1 | contig 55504 bp, 53 predicted proteins | sample 1476881 | NCBI WGS metagenome assembly OBZH01 (sample SAMEA2580230, study PRJEB22360) | human gut metagenome | biome: human gut; feature: human-associated habitat; material: faeces | place: Denmark | collected 2008/2010 | reverse complement strand
AAAGTGAGTCTCTTTTTGAGTTGAAACGAAGAAAAAAGTGTTAGTAGAAAATCGCCTTCGATTTTCCACCAACACAAAATATTATAGAACCGAAATATTATCTATTTGATGTTGGGGCAATTTATCTCTGTGTTTGGTGGAGCGATATTACGCTTTGCATTGTCGCTATTTGTTTTGGATGTAACAGGAAGAGCTGATGTATTTGCCACAGTCTTAGCAATCTCTAGTGTGCCGGTTTTGTTTGCGCCGATTGGCGGAGCAATTGCGGATCGTTTTGATCGAAAGATTTTGATGGTGTTAATGGATGTCGCTAATGCTATTATCGCGGCGCTATTATTCTTAGTAGTAGGAACCTCAGAATCTATCTTAGGTATTGGAATTTTGATCTTTATTTTAGCGATTGTCGGCAGCTTTGATACACCAGTTGTGGGAGCGAGTATCCCGTTATTGGTAGAGGAACACGAGCTAGAGAAAATCAATGGATTATCAAATGGAATTTTACAGTTGTCTAATGTGGTAGCACCGATCATTGGCGGGATATTTTACGGATTGATGGGCGCGAAGCTGCTGGTTGCCAGCAGTATTGTCTTCTTTGTGATTGCTGCGATTGTTGAAAGCTTCTTGAAAATTCCCTTTGAAAAACGTGAACGAACAACGGGAACTGTTATGGAAATATTAACCGCTGATTTAAAGGACGGGTTTAAAGAAGTCAAAAATAATCAAGTGATTTTCAAATCAATCGTGATTGCCGCGGCGATCAATTTTGTCTTGACCTCGTTCTTTATTGTTGGTTTACCAATTATTTTACGGATGACACTGCAGGTTAATGACACAATGTATGGTATTGGAATGGGTGTCTTTAGTCTTTCTAGTATCGTCGGGGCAATTCTAGCAGGACCGTTGACGAAAAATCTGAAGTTTAACAATTTTTATCGTGTATTTACTTATTCGGGAATTATCTTGGTGATTACGAATATTTTGTTGAGTATGACCAGTGCAAGTATAGGATTTATGGTTGTTCTTATTATGGAGATTATTATCGGAATGATGTTGAGTGCAATCTCAATCTACCTAATCTCACTTGTTCAAAAGATTACGCCAAAAGCAAATTTGGGCAAGGTTATGGCAACCATTATCGCGGTAGCACAATGTGCGGTGCCGCTAGGTCAGTTGGTGATGGGATTAGTATTTAGAAATACGACAACCAATGTTTTTATCCCATTGCTTATGATCAGCGTGTTCGTTTTGTTAATCTCATTTGTGTGCTTTATGATGTTCAGAGAAACCAAAGAAAGCGATATTTATACGGTAAAAGAATAACTAAGCAGCACGTCGTTAATTTAGAACTGATGTGCTTTGCTATGATTAAGAAGTTTGGTATAAAATGAATTTTATGTTTTTTTGTTTATAACTTTTTGTGAAAAGCGATAATAATAATAAATAATGATGGGGTTAATGTAAATTTACTTGCATTTTTGTTAGTGTTTTGGAATACTAATCTAAAAGGGGTGGATAAGAATGAATGCTCAAAAGGAATTACAAGCATTGGTTGATAAACAAGAACTGTGTTTTTTAGGTTCTATTACTGAAAAGGGATATCCAATGATTCGTGCGATGCTAAAGCCGATAAAAATCGATGATAACTGTTTGTATCTGCATACGAATACCTCATCGAATAAAGTTCAACAATTTTTGGCTAATTCAAAAGCCTGTGTATATTTTTATGATGCGAAAAATTTCACTGGTATATCGCTGATTGGAAAGATGGAGGTGTTATCAAAAGAAGCGGATAAAATTGAGTTTTGGCAGGATCAATACCACATTTATTATGAACAAGGGGAAGGCTTGTCAGATTTCACCGTATTAAAATTTACTTTTGATCAAGGAGAGTTCTATCAAGATTTTCAAGTAACCACCTTTTAAAAAAAAACCTTAAAAGACCATATAAAGATAGTGTAAAGAAATGGACGTAAGTTTCACACTATCTTTAGGTCTTTTTTTTTATGCTTAAAAAGTAAAGAAAGTAAGCCTTGTTACAACAGAAGTAGGGCTAATAAGGAGAGAAATGAAATGACGATTATTTTGGGAATCATTGGACTCTTATTAATGATTTATCTTTTCTGGTTTTTATTTAAGGGGGAAGAAATATGAGTAGTGTCATCTATCAAGGATTATTTTTCTTGTTTATTTTATTAGCATTGGCGTTACCGTTAGGCTGGTATATCAAAGAAATTATGCAAGGTAAGATTCCAAAGGGTGTTCGATTCCTTCAACCTTTGGAGCGATTGTTTTATAAGGTTATCGGACCAATTAGTAAAAAAGAAATGTCCGCAAAGCGTTACGGAGCAAGTGTTTTACTATTAAGTATTTCATCAATCATATTGTTGATCGTCATTTTAATGACACAACACTTTATGCCTGGCGGTTCATCTGTGAAAAATTTATCGTTGCCGTTAGCATTGAACACAGCTGTTAGTTTTGTAACGAATACTAACTGGCAGGCATATGCTGGAGAGACGACCTTATCAAATACTTCGCAGATGTTTGGATTAACCGTCCAGAATTTTATTTCAGCAGGTGTGGGGCTTTCAGTCTTAGTTGCATTGCTTCGGGGACTTTCACAGGTTAAAAAGAAGGCGCTGGGGAATTTTTGGCAGGATTTGACCCGCAGTTTGGTCTATATTTTATTACCGTTATCAATCATTTTCGCGATTCTATTGATTTCTCAAGGAACTGTCCAAACTTTCAAATCAGGTATTTCTTATGAGGGATTAGAGGGAAAAAACCTCTGGCTTCATTTAGGACCAGTAGCTAGTCAAGTGGCGATCAAACAGCTTGGAACGAACGGTGGTGGCTTCTTTGGTGCAAACTCAGCCTACCCGTTTGAGAATCCGACAATTTTCTCGAACTTTTTAGAAAATTTGGCAATTTTATTGATTCCAGCCGCATTAATCTTTGCTTTTGGTTTTTGGGTTAAGGACTGGAAACAAGGTCGAACAATCATGATTGTTTCACTATTTTTCCTATTGTTGGCTTTTATTGGTGTGGCCTTTAGTGAGTTCTATGGTCCGGAATTTGCACATGTACTTGGAACAACGAATCTGGAGGGCAAAGAAGTTCGCTTCGGCGTTGGGTGGTCAAGCTTATGGTCTGTGGGAACAACTGCTGCTTCCAATGGTTCAGTAAATGCAATGCTGGATAGCTTTATGCCATTGGGCGGAGTTATACCAATGTTCTTGATGCAGCTAGGAGAAATCATCTTTGGCGGCGTTGGCAGCGGACTTTATGGCATGTTGGCATTTCTACTGTTGGCAGTTTTTATTGCTGGATTGTTAGTGGGGCGGACGCCGGAATACTTGGGGAAGAAAATTGAAGCCTTTGATATAAAAATGGCTAGTATTGTTATTTTAACACCATTGATGCTGACGCTGTTTGGAACAATGGTATTCGTTTTACATCCGGAAGTATTAACATGGCTGACGAATCAGGGACCCCATGCATTTAGTGAATTGCTGTATGGAGCGACTTCATTAGCAAATAATAATGGGAGTGCTTTTGGCGGATTATTAGCTGATACGCCATTTATTAATCTTTTAGGTAGTTTGTTAATGCTTGTTTCAAGATACCTGCCAATCATAGCTATTCTGCTCTTAGCTGAAAGTATGGGCAGCAAAAAGAAAGCGGCTTTAAGCTCAGGTACGTTATCTACTGTTAGTCCAACGTTTGTATCTATGTTAATTATAGTTATTTTAGTGATTGGTGCATTGAGCTTTCTTCCAGCCTTAGCATTAGGTCCGATTGCAGAATACTTTACGATGAAATAGATGGAGTGAGTGAAAATGAAGAAAATTTATCAATGGGCTGTGGGTCAATCGTTTAAGAAGCTAGACCCTCGTCAACAAATCAAAAATCCAGTGATGTTCGTTGTCTATTTAGGCGCGATCATCACCACGGTGTTATGTTTTTATCCGATGCATGTGCCGTTATGGTTCAGTATTTCTGTCACAGTCTTTCTATGGTTGACCTTACTTTTTGCCAATTTCGCTGAAGCTGTAGCAGAAGGTCGCGGAAAAGCACAGGCCGATAGTTTAAAACAGGCCAAAAAGGAAATTATGACCTATAAAATACAAAGCTTAGCAGATATTAAAGAAGAGAATTTTACCGAGTTGAGATCTTCTGATTTAAAACGTGGTGATTTGATTTATGTACGTGCTGGAGAACAGATTCCGGCTGACGGCGATGTAATCGAGGGGGCAGCTTCTGTCGATGAGAGTGCTATCACAGGTGAATCCGCTCCCGTTATCCGTGAATCTGGTGGCGATCGCAGTGCGGTGACAGGCGGAACCACTGTTGTTTCTGACTATCTAGTGATTCGAGTAACTTCAGAAAACGGCCAATCTTTCTTGGATAAAATGATCGCGATGGTAGAAGGGACCCAACGAAAAAAAACACCCAATGAGATCGGACTACAAATTTTCTTGATTACTCTGACAATCATTTTTTTAACGGTTTCGATTACCTTAGTGCCATTTACAGACTTTAGCAGTCAGTTATCTGGTAAAGGTGAAGCTTTATCCATGATTATTGTTATTGCTTTATTGATCTGTTTAGCTCCGACAACTATCGGTGCGTTGATTTCCTCGATCGGGATTGCTGGGATGAGTCGTTTAACGAAGGAAAATGTCATCGCTATGAGTGGTCGTGCGATCGAAGCCGCTGGCGACGTGGATGTTCTTCTACTAGACAAAACAGGAACCATAACGCTTGGGAATCGTCGCGCCAGCGAATTTTTACCGGTGAATGGTGTCAGTGAAGAGCAGCTTGCCGATGCAGCACAATTATCTTCTTTAGCCGACGAAACGGCAGAAGGACGCAGTATCGTGATTTTAGCGAAGGAACGCTTTAATTTGCGAGAAAGAGCATTTCAACAATCTGAAGTAACTTTTATTGATTTTAGTGCGAAGACTCGAATGAGCGGTATTGACTATCGCGGGGATGAGATTCGTAAAGGCGCCGCGGATACGATGAAAAAATACGTTCAGTCAAACGGAGAACAGTATCCAGCTGAATGTGACGAGATTGTTGATAAAATTGCTCGTGCAGGCGGGACACCTTTAGTAGTAGTAAAAAATAATCGGGTAATGGGTGTCGTCTATTTAAAAGATATCGTAAAAAACGGTGTAAAAGATAAATTTGCAGATATGCGTAAAATGGGTATCAAAACAATTATGATCACTGGTGATAATCCTTTGACAGCAGCGGCAATTGCGGCAGAAGCAGGAGTAGATGATTTTTTAGCTGAAGCCACACCAGAAAATAAAATGGACTTGATTCGTGAGTATCAAGAAAAAGGCCATCTGGTCGCCATGACAGGTGATGGCACGAATGATGCGCCAGCACTAGCGCAGGCGGATGTAGCTTTGGCGATGAATACAGGAACCCAAGCTGCTAAAGAGGCGGGGAATATGATTGACTTGGATTCCAGCCCGACCAAATTATTACAGGTCGTACAGATTGGCAAGCAATTGTTGATGACTCGCGGCGCTTTGACGACCTTCAGTATTGCCAATGATATCGCTAAATATTTTGCGGTGATTCCAGTTTTATTCTATAGTATTTATCCTCAGCTGGATCGACTAAATATCATGGGATTAGGTAGTCCGTTGACAGCGATTTTATCTGCCGTTATCTATAATGCATTGGTAATCGTTGCACTGATTCCTTTGGCACTAAAAGGGGTCAGCTATCAGGAAAAACCAGCGAGTCAGATTCTACGCCATAACTTGCTGATTTACGGTTTGGGCGGAATCATTGCCCCATTTATTTTTATCAAAATCATCGACTTGATTCTTTCAATGATCATTTTATAAAGAAGGAGCAGAAAAAATGAGGAGAAGTATTCTAGGTAGTATACGATTTTTGATCTTTAGCTTAATTGTTTTCGGCGGATTCTATACGGTAGTGGTTACTGGCGTGGGCCAATTGCTTTTTTCAAATCAAGCGAATGGCAGCCAACTAACGAAGGATAATCAAGTAGTTGGATCAACCTTGATTGGACAACCCTTTGAACAGGATAAATATTTTTCAGGACGCAGTCAGCAGGTGAGTCAATTGTCGCCAGTTTCTAATGAACAAAAACGATTAGTTGAAAAACGAATCCAAGCAGAATTAGCGAAAAATCCAGCGGAGAAAAAAGTTCCTAACGATCTAGTCACAGCATCTGCTAGTGGCGTTGATCCGGATATCAGCTTGAAAGCAGCTGAATTTCAAGTATCTCGTATCGCTAATGAGCGCGGACTGTCTAAACGAGTGATTCAAAAGATCATTCAGGAAAAAGTACAAAAGGATTGGTTTTCTGATCGACAATATGTCAATGTTTTGCAGTTGAACCTAGCATTAGATAAACTTGATGTATAATTGGAATGGGTTCTCTAACCAGCTAGGTGGTTAGAGAATTGTTGTGCATAGGAAGGAGGGAAAAAATGGAGAAAAAGCAAATGGGTGATGGACGTCGTGGCCGTTTACGCGTGTTTTTTGGTTTTGCGGCGGGAGTCGGTAAAACCTATAGTATGCTTTCGGAAGCTCATGAATTATTGCTGATGGGGAAAGATATTATCGTCGGCTATATCGAACCTCATGATCGCCCAGATACGAATCGCTTATTGGAAGGCCTGCCGCAGATCCCCCCTAAAAAAATTCTTTATAAGCAAATGCTTTTAACAGAACCGGATATTGATCAAATTATCCAGCAAAAGCCAGAGATTGTTTTAATCGATGAGCTGGCCCATACAAATGCTGAAGGGTCAAGAAATCGTAAACGATATCAGGATGTAGACGAGTTGTTAAACGCGGGAATTGACGTATTCACAACTGTCAATGTTCAGCATATTGAGAGCTTGAATGATATCGTTGAGGAGGTCACTGGCGTCGAGGTTAAAGAAACTGTACCGGATACGTTTTTGCAGCAGGCAACCATCAAGGTGGTTGATGTGGAGCCCGAGGAGTTGATTGATCGTTTAGAGCAGGGAAAAATTTATGCCAGTGAAAGTGCGAAGCGAGCTTTGCAAAATTTTTTCATTCCTCAAAAGCTAGATCAGCTGCGGGGACTGGCAATACAACGTGCTTCTGATCATATCAATCGAATCAGTGCTAAAACGATTAGGATTCAAAGCAAATTGCTAACGGTGGTGAATGATGCTTTTCCTAAAATGACGGAAAAATCGATTCGTTGGACCGCGCGTTTAGCTCAAGGTTTAGGAGCAGAATGGACGGTCATTCAGGTCCGTACTCAGGAAAATACGCTCACTAATATACCCTTAGCAGAAAAGCTGGGTGCTGAAGTAATTAGTATTGAAGAGGATAATAGCTTTGAAACAATCGTCGAGTTCGCAAAAATGACGGGTGTCACAGATATCATTATGGGAAAAAATCTCCGCCAGCCTTGGTATGAGAAAATTTTCATTGAGGCATTTGATGACCGCTTGTTGAAACGTTTAAATGACACGGAGCTTCATTTGATTCCCTTTAAGGAGGAGAAGCAATCCCTCTTTCTTAGAACACGTAAGATCATAGAAGGTGGCGGGAAAGATTTGGTGATCGCGCTAGGAGGAGTCTTCTTGGCGACGATCGTAACCGAATTGATGCAGTATATCCATATTGGTGATCAAAACCTGATGCTGATTTATATCTTTTTTATTTTACTGGTTGCAAGAACTACATCTGGTTATTTTTGGAGTTCACTTGCGTCTATTTTAAGTGTTTTGTCTTTTAACTGGTTTTTCGTGGAGCCTTTGTATTCCTTGACTGTCTACAAGCAAGGATACCCAATCACCCTGCTGATCATGTGTTTAGTTGCGATCCTAATTAGTAATTTAATGGTTCGTTTAAAAAAACAAGCAGAAAGTTCAATGGAAAAAGAACATCAAATGGAATTGCTTTACGAGCTGAATAAGCAGTATGTCTTGGCCGACAATCGTAATCAAATTCTCGACATTTCAGCGACTTACTTATCTAGATTACTAGAACGTGAAGTAATCTTGTTTGATTCTCAGGCAAAGGTAGAAAGTATTCATTGTATTAGTGGGAAACCTTCGATTTTAAGCACCAAGGATGAAGCCGCTGTTGCTTTCTGGACAGCTAAAAATCAAAAGGAAGCAGGCAACGGCACCGATACGCTGATTGGGGCTAAAGGATTTTATTTACCCATCATCGCAAGCGGAAAAACATTAGCAGTTTTAGGGATCGAGCGTAATGCCGGACTTGATTTAGAAAACAATCAGCTCAATTATTTAAAGTTAGTTTTGACGCAACTTGCTGTTATTTTAGAACAAACAGAATTGAAGAGTGAAAAAGAGCGGGTTGAAATGGAAAATGAAAGAGAAAAAGTCCGAAGCAACCTATTGCGAGCAGTCTCCCATGATTTACGAACGCCATTGACTGTTATTTCTGGCATCGCTGAAACGTTAGGTAATAGCTCTGACTTAAAAGAGAATACGCGTCAAAAGTTACTAGCGGATATTCAAGATGAATCTCAGTGGCTGATCCGAATGGTGGAAAACCTCTTATCCATCACACGTATCAATATGGATACGATGAAAGTGAATAAAACAGCTGAACCCATAGAAGAAATTATTGAAGCGGTGTATCAGCATTTAAAAAAGGTCTATCCAGAAGGACAGGTCGAGATTTCTTTGCCATCTGAAGTAACCTTTATCCAAGCAGATCCTATTTTGATTGAACAAGCGTTATTCAACATCGTTGAAAATGCCTTTCGACATGGAGAAGAAAAGCAACCTGTAAAACTAACTGTGTATCAGAAAAACGATCAGACGGTCTTCGAGATCGAAAATGATGGCGAAATTCCCTTAAAACAATTTGAAAAAATCCAAACAAATTTATCCAGCACAAGCGAAGTACCAGTGGATTCAAAAAACGGGCTGGGGATTGGATTGAGTATCGTAAAAACAATCATCCATGCCCACAATGGAAAGATGGAAATGATGGTTGGTGAAGGCAAGACGCTGGTTAGAATTTATTTGAAGTGAGGAATTTTTATGAAAGCTAGTATTTTACTGATTGAAGATGACCCGAACATCACAGATTTTATGGAGGTTGTCTTAGACCAAGAACGTTATCAATTAACGATTGCTCGTACGGGAATGGAGGCATTAACTGCTTTTCAAACAACTTCGATTGATTTAGTTTTATTAGATTTAGGTCTGCCTGATATTGATGGAATTGATCTGCTGAAAATTCTGCGCAAGCGCCTGCATTTACCAATTATTATTATTTCTGCTCGAAGCAACGAGGAGGAAAAAGTAAAAGCCTTGGATTTAGGTGCTGATGACTATGTGACAAAGCCATTTGGCACAAATGAACTGTTGGCCCGCATTCGAACCGCTTTACGCCATCAAAATGTTCAGACAGAGGCTATCTCAGTTATCGAAAATAAAGCCTTAAAGATCGATTTTGAGAAACAATTAGTTTATAAGGATGGAAGAGAGATTCATTTAACTAAAAATGAGTATCGAATTCTAGCATTGATGTTTCGACAATTAGGCAAAGTTGTTACTTACCAAACCCTAATGACCGAGGTCTGGGGACCATATAGTGATGATTCACAAACATTGCGAGTAAATATGTCTAATATTCGTAAAAAAATTGAGAAGGATACATTGAAACCAGAGTATTTGATCACTGAAATTGGCGTGGGTTATCGTTTACGCGATCATCGATCCGAATAGTTAATAGTAAGCAATGATAAAATACCAACAAGAAACAAGATTATTAGGTGGGAAATGCAGTGAAATGAATAATTTTTTAAAACTTTTATTTATAGTAATTCTAAAGTAGAATAAGTCTTTTCCGAGCTGTTAATGATAATCATTATCATTTAATGGGTTCTATTTTCAATTAGCTGATTGCGGTGCTAATCTAATATTGAAGATAGATGGAGGCGTAGAGACATGAGTAATGTAAAGAAATTTTTGTTAACCGTAGTGATAGGAATTGTCGCGTTGATTCTGGAATTTGGCTTTCATCAAGAGCAATTGGCCTTTTGGCTGGTTGCTATTGTTGGAGGAATCATGGCGATTACTATGTTGATTGGTATGGTTAAAACGCTACGCTCTGGAAAATACGGAGTCGATATCTTAGCTATCACAGCTATTATCGCTACCTTGTTGGTGGGTGAATATTGGGCAAGCCTGATGGTATTGATCATGTTAACAGGTGGAGATAGTTTAGAGGATTATGCGAGTCATCAAGCAAGTCGTGAGTTACGCTCTCTTTTGGATAATTCGCCGCAGGTCGCTCACCGCGTCAAGGAAGAAGAAGTAACCGATATAGAGGTTGAGGAGGTTCAAGTTGGCGACACGATTTTAGTTAAACCTGGCGAATTGGTTCCAGTCGATGGGCGGGTTATCGCTGGGGAATCTTTTGTTGACGAGTCTTCACTGACAGGAGAATCCAAACCAGTCGAAAAAGAGCTAAATGACGAGCTGATGTCAGGCTCAATCAACGGCGATGCAGCGTTACGCTTCAAGGTTACAAAGACAGCAAAAGATAGCCAATATCAGACATTGGTAAAATTAGTTAAGGAGTCTGAAGCCAAGCCCGCTCATTTTGTCCGATTGGCAGATCGTTATGCGGTTCCCTTCACACTCATCGCGTATATTATTGGCGGGATTGCTTGGTTCGTCTCAAAGGACCCTGTTCGTTTTGCAGAAGTGTTAGTAGTTGCTTCTCCTTGTCCTTTGATTTTGGCTGCACCGGTGGCTTTAGTCGCCGGAATGAGTCGTTCCAGTCGAAATGGAATTGTGGTGAAAACGGGCACGTCAATTGAAAAGCTGGCGAGAGCAAAAAGCATCGCTTTTGATAAAACTGGTACTTTGACAGAAGGAAGACTTTCTGTTGAAGAGATATATGTGGCTTCGGAGGATTTCACAAAGGAAGACATTGTTGCTTACGCGGCTAGTGGTGAGCAAGAATCCAGTCACATTTTAGCTCGCTCTCTAGTGGCTTATGCAAAGGCAAAGAAGCTTCCTCTGTTGCCAGTAACAAATTTAGAGGAAGTTACTGGTCAAGGAATTCAAGCAACCGTTAATGACAAAAATATTCGTGTTGGAAAAGCTTCATTTGTTGGTACAACCACTCAGCTAAGTAGTGAGAAGACAGCAGTTTATATCTCAATCAATGATTGCTATGTGGGGTACATTACATTTACTGATATTGTTCGCAAAGAATCGGCGGAAACGATTAAGGAATTAAATCAACTAGGAATTACGAAAACGATTATGTTGACGGGAGATCACCAATCGATTGCTAATCAAATAGCAGAGGAAGTTGGAATTTCTGAGGTATATGCGGAATGCTTGCCGGAGGAAAAAATTAATGTAATCAAAACCTTGAGTGACGCAGATCGTCCAGGAATCATGGTAGGAGATGGCGTTAACGATGCGCCGGCGCTTGCTGTGGCGGACATTGGAATCGCCATGGGGGCTCATGGATCGACTGCAGCTAGTGAAAGTGCCGATGCGGTGATCTTGAAGGATGATCTTAGTCGTGTTTCAGCCGCTGTCCGCTTATCTCAGGACACGATGCAAATTGCTCGTCAATCTGTGCTGATCGGGATTGTAATATGTGTCATTTTGATGTTGATTGCAAGTACTGGTGTGATTCCAGCATTGCTAGGAGCGGCTCTGCAGGAAGTGATTGATACGGTTTCGATCCTATCTGCATTACGGGCAAGAAAAGATCGGTGATTATATAATAGAAGATGAGGTTGTGACAGAAATGGTCAGCTTCAAGAAATAAGAAGGAATTTCCGAAAGTTGTTCCTCAAATTTTTGTGAAATTTCGGCTTATTTCCGAAGAAGCTACTTCTGGAACACCGTTTATTCGGAAAAAGAAGCTATGACAAGTCTTTTGTCACAGCTCCTTTTTTAATGGTGACGGCCGTGATGACTACCCGTTTGCGGCTGTATGTTGTTATGATGTACACGATTCTGCTGTTGCACGGGTACATTGTTTTGCGACGTTTGATTTGTGTATTGTTGATGTTGCCGCACTTGCTGTTGTTGGACGGGTTGTTGCTGAGTTTCCTGTTGCTGTGCAGGCTGTTGGACTTGCTGAGATTGGGTGGTTTGTTGATTCATGCTAGTGGTTTCTTGAGCTGAATCATAATTATTTTGCTGGCCGTATTGATTTCCGGCGCCATCCTGTGGCTGCGTGTTATTAGCTGTTGCAGTCGGTTCAGTTGCTGGGTCGGAAGTTGCTTGAGTTTGCTTTGCTGCGTAATTTGGACAATCAGCGATTCTTGGCCGATCAGCGCGTCTTGAACCGGTCCCGTCTTGTTTGCCGTTTTGTGGTCTAGTAGTCCCGTCTTCATCTAAACGATTGAGAATATGATCTTGTCGCAAAGGGCAATCTGCTCGTGGTGTTTTATAAATGTTATTAATCGTACAGTAGCGCAGATTTTGAACGTCTTGATTCGTTGCAACAGCGTCTGCTTTTAATGTAGTGAAGCTTAATATGCCAACAAATAATAATGAAGCTGATACCAATTTCTTTTTATGACTCTTCATGAGTGATCTCCTCCTTCAATTGTAGTATAGGAGGAGAATGTGGCAAAAGTATGGCAATTATGAAGTGGGTAATAAAATTTTGACCAAGAATTGATTGCCAATTACTTCTGCCATAATTTGACCTTCATGGCGTCGAATGACTTGCTTAGCGATGGCTAATCCTAGACCAGTCCCATTGACATTTGTGCCGCTCTGCCGTTGAAAGGACTCAAAAAGCTGTTCTGGATGCTTGATCGGATTATGCCACTCGTTACTTATATCAATCTCCAACATCTTCGTTTTTTTCGCTATTTCAACAGTAATCAGCGAATATTCCGGCGCATATTTTGTTGCATTATCCAGCAAAATTTTAATAACTTGCGTGATCCGCAAATAATCTGCATGGATCATGTGTGGTTCAGACAAGTGATTTTCTAAGCGAATTTCTTGGCCTTTTTCCTTCAAAACTAATCGATAGCTACGCAGGGCATCATTGACACAATCCAATGGATCAACGAGATCCTTCTGTAGATGAAATTCAGTTGATTGCAATCTGCTTAGTTCCAGTAAATCGTTGATCAGTCGTTCCAAGTTAGTGCTTTCCTTTAATAGCTGCAATAGATACTCTTTTTCTTCTTGTGTGCTCAAATAACCGTCAGTAATCGCCTCTAGCGAGCTTTTGATCACCATGACCGGAGTCCGAAGTTCGTGGGATATTTGCGAAAGAAAATCCTTTTCTGATTGCTCTTTGCGGTCACGGGCTGAACGAGCCTCTGCCAGACGTTGGCTCAACAAAGTCAACTGATCGCCTAATTCCTGCAGTTCGTCTTTTGTTTGGATCGCTAAGGTTTCTTCGTAGTTTTCATTTGCCAGCTCGTTTACGTAGCTCCGCATCATTTCGATCGGTTTGACGAATCGTTTGGAAAGACGCCAAGCCAGAAAGCTTGCGATAATCACCGCACCTACGAGACTTAACAGCAGCATCAAGTAGCCAGACATTTGGTTTTGATGAATGACATCAACCTTTGAACGCATCAGGACTACAGCCGCGACGGAATCATTGTTCATAACAGGTGTTGCAATCGTTAATTCTTGTAGCTGAAACAGATTTCGTTTTTTTGCCACTTGCATTTTCTTCGTATCGAAGGTAGCAGTGACTAGCTTTTTCGCCTCATTTGGCGGCTCAATCTGTAGATTGGCATTGTCATGATGAGAGGTCATGACCGGGTTCATTTCTGTATCTAAAACCCAAACTTCTTCACCAGCGATTTGATTGAGAAAGCGCAAAAAGGCTCCATAACCGCCCATGCCGCCGCTTTGTCCCATTTTCGTATTGGAGCTGAAATAATCCGCTAAGGTTTCACTGATCAGTTTACTGCGATGGGTCATTTCTTCTTGATGCAAGTCTTCAGTCTGCTTGGCAAACAGTACACCAAAGAACAGGGCAATCATAGTGGCAAAAATCAATAATAGACCGACAAAATGCTGGATCAGACGAGTCGTGATTTTTTTCATGAGCAAACCTCAATTCGATAACCTTCGCCCCAAACGGTTTCGATCTGACAATCGGTAACGCCGGCTTTCTTCAATTTTGCTCGCAGACGTTTAATATGGCTGTCAACGGTACGACTGTCGCCGTAATAGTCATAGCCCCAGACTGCATCCAGTAAATTATCACGGGTAAATACCTTATTCGGATATTTTGCGAAAAGAACCAACAATTCAAATTCTTTTTTGGTCAATTTGATTTCCTGTTGGTTAACGATTGCTTGGCGTTTTTCTAGAAATAAACGGAGCGAACCAAGAGATAATTGGTTGACAGACGGTTCTTTTTCAAAATGAATACGCCGTAAGATTGCTTTGATCCTAGATAGGACCTCCTTGGGTGAAAAAGGTTTGATAATATAATCATCTGCGCCTACCTCCAATCCTAAAATACGATCCGCATCTTCTGATTTGGCAGTGATCATAATGATTGGAACCGTCGATTTTTCGCGAATCTGCTGGCAGATCGTAAAGCCGTCGACATTTGGCAACATGATATCTAACAGAACAAAATCAACTGGATGCTTTTCGAAATAGGGGAGTGCTTCTTTGCCATCCTGGATGACCGCGGTTTCGTATCCTGCTTTGCTCAAATAACGCATAAGAACATCAACAATCTGTTCATTATCTTCAATAATCAAAATTTTCATAACCGTTCCCCCCTTTATTCTGCATTTACCGCAATTATATCTTAGAAAGAGAGCAAAAATAAAGAACGAAAGTAGTTTCTTCGCATGGTATCATAAAAGAAAGTAGAGGGATAAATGATTGAAGAGTTATTTCCAACATTCTTTTTTTCATAGCCGGTTAGAATGAAAAGGGCTGACAGATTTGATGTTTCAAGCTGTTGCGATTCAAATCTTTTGAAAGCGTTTTTCGTTGTGATAAACTGATTCTGTAATGATAAATCGCCATTTTTAAGAAAAATATTGCATGAATAAGAGTGAGGTGTAAAGTATGTTTTCTTTTAAAGAGCGGAACCAAATGATTCAACAGTTAAAGGAGGGGGCGTTTGATTTAATAATTATTGGCGGCGGAATCACTGGAGCTGGGGTTGCACTGCAGGCGGCGGCTTCAGGATTATCTGTGGCATTACTTGAAATGCAAGACTTTGCTGAAGGAACGTCTTCTCGGTCGACCAAGCTGGTTCATGGGGGCCTCCGTTATCTCAAGACCTTTGATGTCGAAGTAGTCGCTGATACAGTCAGCGAACGAGCAATTATTCAGGGAATTGCTCCGCATATTCCGAAAGCGGACCCAATGATTTTACCGATTTTTGATGAACCAGGCTCTACCTTTAATCTATTTTCCGTCAAGGTAGCCATGGATCTTTATGATCATCTAGCTGGGATCACAGGCGGAAAATATGCGAACTACATGTTGAGCAAGGAAGAAATTTTAGAACGGGAACCCCAGTTAGCATCAGAGGGCTTATTAGGCGGAGGCGTTTATTTGGATTATCGCAATAATGACGCTCGGCTAGTAATCGAGAACATTAAACGAGCCGTAGATGATGGTGCGATTGCAGTCAGCCGAATGAAGGTCGAAGAAATTGTCCATGATGATCAAGGAAAAGTTTCAGGAGTAAAAGTCAAAGATAGGCTAACAGACAATACGCTGACTGTTACTAGCAAGCTGGTAATTAACACCGCTGGACCGTGGTCAGATTTGGTTAATAAGCTGGATAAAAAAATTGATCACAAGCCCCATATGCGACCAACCAAAGGGGTACATCTAGTCGTTGATGGTGAGAAGCTGAAAGTTCCGCAGCCCACTTATTTTGACACTGGAGAAAATGATGGACGGATGGTCTTTGTCATTCCAAGAGAAAGCAAAACATATTTTGGGACGACGGATACTGATTATCAAGGAGATTACAATCATCCGACTGTCGAACAGGCAGATGTTGATTATTTGTTGAAAATCGTCAATCGTCGCTATCCTGAGGTAAATCTGACAATTGAAGACATCGAGGCTGCTTGGGCGGGATTACGACCGTTAATTAGTGAAGCCGGCGGTGATTATAATGGTACAACCAAAGAAAAAATCAGTGACGAAAATTTTGAAAAAATTATTAACGCGGCTGAGGATTATGCCAATGGTAAACAATCTCGTCCAGAAGTCGAAAAAACAATCACCGATGCGGCAAAGGAAGAGCCAAAGGACAATCCTTCAGCAGTCTCTCGCGGCAGTGATCTGACCATCGCTGACGATGGATTATTGATTCTATCAGGTGGCAAGCTAACAGATTACCGTTTAATGGCGACAGGGGCGATGAAGAAAATTATTGAACTCTTATCGGACAGTCAGTTCGAACTTATTGACTCAGAAAATTATCCTGTATCCGGCGGGGAACTCGATTCGAAAAATGTCGATGAAGCCTTAGAAGCTATTGCCAAAAAAGGCGAAGATCAGGGCTTAAGTTCCGAAGAGGCCAAATTTATTGCAGAACTATATGGTTCGAATGCAGAAAAAGTCTTCGCATTGAAGGAGCAAGGAGCCTTTGAAGGACTCTCCTTGGCAGAATCGATGTCACTACGCTACGCAATGGAAGAAGAGATGACGCTGACGCCGGTAGATTACTTATTACGTCGAACCAATTATATGCTGTTTATCAGCCATCGCTTAATGGAAATCAAAGACGCTGTCGTTGATGCTATGGCTGACTACTTCGACTGGAACGCTGCTACAAAAGAAGCGTATCAATCAGAACTAGATCAACAGATCAAGGAAACCCAATTAACGGATTTAAAAAAGCACTAAATATAATATAAAAAGGAGTGGAAACATGGAGTCTTATATCATGTCAATCGATCAAGGAACAACGTCAAGCAGGGCAATCGTTTTCGACAAAGCAGGGAAGGAAGTAAGTTCTTCACAGAAAGAGTTCACACAGCATTTTCCAAAACCAGGCTGGGTAGAACATGATGCGAATGAGATTTGGAACTCGGTTCAATCAGTTATTGCAGGCTCATTAATTGAAGGCGGGTTAAAACCCGATCAAATCGAAGGAATCGGGATCACCAACCAACGTGAAACAACGGTCATCTGGGAAAAGGAAACAGGACATCCTATTTATAACGCAATAGTCTGGCAATCGAAGCAAACAAGCGACATTGCTGATGAGCTAAAGGAACAGGGACACTCTGACATGATTCAAAAGAAAACCGGACTGTTGATTGATTCTTATTTCTCTGCAACCAAAGTAAAATGGATCTTGGATCATGTGGAAGGTTCGCGCGAACGGGCAAGAAATGGTGAATTACTATTCGGAACAATCGATACTTGGTTAGTTTGGAAATTAACAGGCGGGGAAGTTCATGTCTCTGATTACACCAATGCCAGCCGGACAATGATGTATAACATCTACGACCTGAAATGGGATCAAGAAATTTTAGACTTGTTAGACATTCCGAAAGAAATCCTGCCAGAGGTAAAATCAAATTCAGAGGTTTATGGTTATACGGCTGATTATCATTTCTATGGTAACAAGGTTCCAATCGCAGGTATGGCTGGGGACCAGCAAGCTGCCTTAGTTGGACAGCTGGCCTTTGATAAAGGGATGGTTAAAAATACCTATGGAACCGGCGCTTTCATCGTGATGAATACAGGGGAAGAACCAATTCTTTCTGAAAACGGATTATTAACGACGATTGGTTATGGCATTGACGGCAAAGTAACTTACGCCTTAGAAGGAAGTGTGTTCGTTGCTGGTTCTGCGATCCAATGGTTGCGTGATGGTTTACGAATGTTCCAAAAAGCACCGCAATCAGAAGATTATGCCAAACGCGTTGACAGCAGTGAAAATGTTTACGTAGTTCCAGCCTTTACTGGACTTGGTGCTCCTTATTGGGACCAGCAAGCACGTGGAGCGATCTTCGGATTGACTCGCGGAACAACCAAAGAGCATTTCATCCGTGCAACCTTAGAATCATTAGCCTATCAAACAGCGGACGTTGTAAAAACCATGAACAAGGATTCTGGTACTGATATTAAATTATTACGTGTGGATGGCGGCGCATCAAAAAATGATCTATTGCTGCAATTCCAAGCAGATATTCTGCAAACCCCAGTAGAACGTGCGCCATATCTGGAAACAACAGCTCTAGGTGTGGCTTATCTGGCAGGTTTGGCTGTCGGCTATTGGAAAGATATTGATGACATTAAGAAATTTGCTTCTGACGGACAACGCTACGAACCAGCGATGGATCAAGACGTGACAGACGATCTATATGCAGGCTGGCAAGAAGCAGTCCAAGCGACGATGCAATATAAACATCAGCCTAAAGAAAAATAAGTGAATACATCAGCTGTACTGGCAACTAAATTTTTATGAGAGAAAAAATTTACGGTACAGCTGATATAGCAACAAAAATTTAAAGGGGATGAGTTTATGGACACGAGTATGTCAACGCAGGTAATTGGAGAAATTATTGGAACGATGGTCTTAGTATTATTGGGAGATGGTGTTGTAGCCGGTGTTAGTTTACGAAAAACAAAAGCAGAAGGAGCCGGCTGGATTGCGATTACCTTAGGCTGGGGCGCCGCTGTTACTATCGGTGCTTATGCTGCAGGTTATATGTCATTTGCCCATTTGAATCCTGCTGTCACAATTGGAATGGCCATTGCTGGGAAAATCGGCTGGGATATGGTTGTCCCATATATTTTAGGACAAATGATCGGTGCTATTATTGGTGCGGTTTTAGTATACATTCACTACTATCCGCATTGGAAGGAAACGAAGGATCAAGCCACAATTTTAGGGGTATTCGCAACAGGACCCGCGATTCGCAGCTTAGGCGCCAACTTGATCAGTGAGATCATCGGGACCTTCATGTTGGTATTTGCTTTATTAGCTTTTGGAATGAGCAAATTTGGTGATGGATTAAATCCAATCGCGGTTGGTATTCTGATCTTAGTCATTGGGCTTTCGCTTGGAGGGACAACAGGTTATGCGATCAATCCAGCGCGAGATCTTGGTCCGCGAATCGCTCATGCGTTTCTGCCGATTCCAAATAAGGGAGGCTCCGATTGGGGCTATGCCTTGGTTCCTATCGCTGGACCAATCATCGGTGGAATTTTAGCTGCATTGCTATTTATGATTTTACCAATGTAGATTTTATGGGGTAATAGAATTTTCTATTACCCTAGTATGCTTTAAATTTAGGACAAGTATAGTATGGAAAAGACGAAAAATATAAAAACCAAACGATTAGTAATTAGGAAATTTATGCCTAGTGATTGGCCAGATTTGTGGGGCTATCTCTCGGATGAACGCGTGGTGAAATATGAGCCTTACGGGCCGATTAATCAGCAGCAGAGTAAGGAGATAGCAAAAAGCCATAGCGAATCGAACGAGTTTTGGGCGGTTTGTCTTGAAGATAAAGTGATTGGAAACATTTATCTTGAGGAGGTAGTGGAAGACAGCTGGGAATTAGGCTTTGTTTTTCATTATGATTATCAACATCAAGGCTATGCGTATGAAGCAGCTTACACAATGATTGATCAAGTTTTCGCACAAGGAGCACATCGGATTTTTGCAGAGTGTCATCCTGAAAATCAGGCGTCATGGAGATTATTAGAGAAGTTGTCATTCACTAAAGAGGGACATCTGAGAAAAAATATTTATTTCAGTAAGCAGCAAGACGGCACGCCACTTTGGCAGGATACACTTATTTATGGGCTACTTAAAGAAGATCAGTCATAAGATTATAAAGGATAAAGTTATTTACAAGGAGGAAGAGCAAGTGAAAAAAATTATCAATGATCCAAAGAATGTCGTGGAAGAAATGGTAAGCGGATTAGTGGGTGCTTATCCTGATTATGTAAAGCAAGTTCCCGAAACACTCGTTGTGGCAAGAAGTGACGATTACGATCAAGTGGCGCTAGTCAGCGGTGGAGGAAGCGGTCATGAGCCTTCACATGCAGGTTTTGTCGGAGATGGTATGTTAAGTGCGGCGGTTTGTGGGCAGGTCTTCACTTCACCGACGCCAGATCAAATTCATGAAGCAATTAAGGCAACCGATAAAGGTAAAGGTACACTAATGATCGTCAAAAACTATTCAGGCGATGTGATGAATTTTGATATGGCAAAAGATTTGGCTGAAATGGATGGCATCGAAGTTGATTCTGTTTTAGTAGATGATGATATTGCTGTGGAAGATAGTACCTACACACAAGGACGTCGTGGTGTCGCAGGAACAGTCTTAGTGCATAAAATTATCGGTGGTATGGCCCGTGAAGGAAAATCTGTTGCTGAATTGGCCAGTTACGGAAAAGAGTTAGTCAAAGATATTAAAACTGTTGGGATCGCCTTATCGGGTGCAACGGTTCCAGAAGTCGGCAAGCCTGGGTTTGTATTGGCTGAAGATGAAATGGAATTCGGTGTGGGAATTCATGGCGAACCAGGTTATCGCCGTGAAAAAATCAAAGGATCAAAAGAAATTGCTGAAGAAATTATCGGAAAGATCAAGGGAGAATTCAATTGGAAATCCGGCGATAAATATGGCTTATTCGTCAACGGAATGGGCGCTACTCCATTGATGGAGCTGTTTATTTTGTTTAACGATGCAAAAGCGATCCTTGCTGAGGAAGGAATCGAACTTACCTTCAGTAAAGTAGGAAATTATATGACTTCCCTTGAAATGGCTGGCGCATCGATCACCCTGATCAAATTAGATGACGAACGGTTACGCTTTTTGAACGAACCAGTTCATACAATTGCGTGGTAATTTAAGAGGTTATATTTAAATAATTGAGCTGGTTGATTTATAATGATCATAAGCTGAACAAAAGAGTATTCAAATCTGCCAGTTCTGCTAAAAGGATGAGAAAACTTATCAAAAGGTAGTTGGCATAGAAATACTGCTAATTTTTCTAAAGGAAATTAGTAGGTTTGTACGAATAAGGAGGCCCATTATGTTTACACCAGAAAATTTGCGAAAAACACTAGAATTATTCAATGAAAAAATTCAAATCAAGAAAGACTATTTGAGTGAGCTGGATACACCAATCGGTGATGGTGACCATGGAAACAATATGGCTCGAGGCATGGATGCGGTGATGGCTGCAGACTTGTCTGGCGATTTGCCGGATATTTTTAAAGCGGCCGCGATGGCGATGATCAGCAAAGTCGGTGGAGCTTCAGGCCCTCTCTATGGCACAGCTATGATGGAAATGATGAAGGCCAGCAAAGAGTCAAATGAACCAGAAATTTTACTGAGAGCAGCGATTGCTGGAATTATGAAACGCGGGAATTCCACTGTCGGCGAAAAAACAATGCTAGATCTGTGGGGACCGGCCGTAGATAATTTAAATAACGGTACATTAAACACGGCTACGCTGGAAATCCTCGTTGAACAAACAAAAAATATCAAGGCAACTAAAGGGCGTGCCTCATATGTCGGGGAACGTTCGATTGGTCATATTGATCCGGGTGCAATGTCATCCGCTTATTTCTTTGAGTCAATGATTGAGGCAGGTGTTTTCAGTGAGTAGAGGTGTGGTATTAGTTTCTCATACGAAAGAAATCCCTGAAGGTTTGAAACGTTTGATCGGCGAAGTTGCCAAAGATGTCCCCATCACAACTGCTGGCGGATTGGAAGACGGCGGTATAGGTACATCAATGGAGCGAATCTCACAAGCAATCGAAGAAAACACAGCCGATGAATTGCTGGCTTTTTATGATTTAGGCAGTGCCAAAATGAATCTAGAAATGGCTATTGAAATGACAGATAAAAAGGTGACATTGTTTGATACAGCCATGGTTGAAAGTGCCTATACTGCTTGCGCATTATTAGCGGCAGATGTCGGCGAAGAGGACATCGAACAACAATTAGCTACATTAAAAGTGAAATAAATGAATTATTGAGGAGTCAATCAAAAGTTGACGCCTCTTTTTATTTTAAACATCATTGAAACTGAAAAAACAATTTTTTTATTGAATATAAAAAAGAAAAAAATTACTTCTCCCTTTGTTGTGCTATCATTTTTTTAAAGGGGGAATCATGATAGAAATGATTAAGAAAACAACGTTGCAAACAGAATTAGTAGATATTCGCAGACACCTTCATCGAAATCCAGAAGTGGGAATGGAACTGCCAGCCACAAAAGATTTTGTTTGGCAGAAATTGGTAGAATATGGCTACGAGCCTCAAAGCTGCGGTAAGATGGGGGTTACCTGTACGATTGGTCAAGGCGAGAGAGTCTTTTTATTGCGTGGCGATATGGATGCGCTTCCGCTTGTAGAGGATACCGACTTGGAATTTCGTTCTGAAAATGGCGCAATGCACGCCTGTGGCCATGACATGCATACGACCATGCTATTAGGGGCAGCGAAGCTTTTGAAAGAACATGAAAAAGAACTGACGGGAGTAGTGAAGCTTCTATTCCAACCAGGCGAAGAGATCTTGCAGGGGGCAAAGGATTGCTTAGATGCGGGGATACTGGAGAATCCTAAGGTCGATGCAGGAGCGATGATCCACGTCTTTCCTTTCAAGAATTTACCATTAAAAAATGTATTTGTCGCACCTGCTGGTACGTTTATGGCTAGCGCCGATTGGTTCGAAATCAAGATTGAGGGTGTTGGCAGTCATGGTTCGATGCCAGAAGTTTCAATCGATCCGATTAATGTCGCGACTAAAATTTATGAGGCATTACAGACCCTGTCTGCACGTGAAATCAGTTCAGCTGAGCGCTTTGTTTTGACAATCGGCGAGTTTGTCGGTGGAACACCTGGTTCATCGAATGTAATTCCAAGTTCCGCATATATGAAAGGCACGATGCGCAGCTTGAAAGAAGAGGTTCGCCAACAAATTAAGAAACGAATGATCGAAATTTCCACATCTATCGGTCAAGCCTTTGGTGCGAAGGTGACCATTGATTTTACTAATGGCTGTTGTAGTAATGAAATTGATCAAACAGTGACAAGAGTGGTCAAAGAGGGACTAGAGAAAGTTTTTCCTTCGAATGTTCTTCAAGAAGCGCCATTGGCAGTTCCAATGATGGGAAGTGAAGATTTTGGTGAAATTAGTCATCGAATTCCAACAACGACGATGTTTATTACGGCTGCCGATACTGAATTAATGCTGCACAACCCGAAGATTGTTTTGGATGAATCCATTTTGGAATTTGGTGCAAATGTCTATGTTGAAGCCGCATTAGCCTATTTAGAAAGTGTCTAGCTTATGGGAAAAAACAAGATTAATCGATCATTGATCCTGATATTTCTCGGATATACCTGTGTGTATTTGGACAAGAACATCATCAGCTTATCAGTCATTCCAATCGCACAGGATTTAGGAATTGATGCAGGACAAAAAGGCTTGATTTTAAGTGCTTTTTTCTTAGGATATACCCTGTTTCAAATTCCCTTCGGCTTTTTAGGCAATCGTCTAGGCAGTCGTAAAATCATGACTTTTGCGATTTTACTAATGGGTGTATTGATGATTTGTTTAGGATTCGGCTTTTCGTTCATCTATTTGATCCTGATTCGTTTTGCGGCGGGTTCATTTGCTCATGCCGGCTATCCTTCGGCAGTCAGCGCGTTTGTTACAAAGGAAGTTGAACCGGCAAAACGAGGTTCAATACAATCCTCAATGATTGCCTCATCCGGTTTTGCTGGAATTGTAGGCGTTGCTAGTTGCACCATTGCTAACTATGATTGGTTGGAAAACGACCTATTTTGTTTATGGCACGATTGTGCTTTTGATTGGATTTCTGATGCTTCGAGGAATTCCGAAAAACAGCGGACAGCCTATCGTTTCTGCTGGTCAATCCAATATTTCTTTTTTTGAAATGATCAAGGATCGGAATGTTTGGATCATGGTTTTGGCTGCGTTCTTCATTAATGCTGCGGTTTATGGGATGACAGGCTGGATTGCTTCCTATTTGGTAGATGAATTCAGTTTGACGATGAATAAAATGGCGATGATGAGCGCGTTGATTGGGTTGGTCATGATGCTCAGTGCAATGTTCGCAGGTTCGATGATCGTTCGTTATTTTAAGGATCGTGAAAAACAAGTAATTTTCGTTGCTTCGGCATTGGGCGGAGTGGTCGCCTTTTTATTATCAAGTAGCTCCTCATTAGTGGTAAGTATGCTTTTGTTGTCGGTGGCAGTAGCTGCTGCGAGTATTAGTTTTGCGACTTTGATGAGTTTACCAGTGAAGCTGTTTGCTGAACGAGAAGTTTCGACTAAGTATTCAATCATCAATGCAATCGGTGTTTCTGGCGGCTTTTTTGCGCCAATGATTATCGGTTGGTTAGTGAATACCAGCGGATCATATGGCGGAGCCTTTACTTTTATTTCATTAGTCTTTGTTTTAGCAGGGGGAGTTTCACTGGTTATTCAGACAAAGGAGAGTAGTAAACAGCCAGTAGAAGAGCTAGAAGGACAAAAATAGAGAGCACACTATAGAAGATAAAAAACAGCAAATCATCTTATTTTGATAATTTGCTGTTTTTTTATCTTCGCTTAGGGAAAGCAAAATCTACTAACGCGTTATTCAAAAACTGGTTGAACTCCTTCATCAATAAGAATGTTTCTACAGTTTCTGAAACAAAATCATCGGAATCAAGTATTTCTTGATCCGTCAAAGGATATTCCAAGTACATGCTCTTATACTTTAGATAATCGGCGATCGGTGAATCGATGTAATTTTCGTAGCCACGCGGCATTCGTTTTAATTGCTTGCCTAGTACGGTAAAGTGTTCAGTAAACACAGGGTTCTGAATGATTGTTAGAAATTCTGCTTCGTGTTCGATGATTGCTTGTCGAATCATTTCAGTTGCTTCGGAAAACATATCGGCGAAAAGACCGCCGCCTAAGAAGGATTGATTGTTGGGTTTTAGAAAAATATAATAGCCTACTGGGATCGGTAATTTTCCCTTTGGTCCAATATGAGCACGAAACACTGGATTATAGGGTGTTTTATCATGGCTGAAGCGTGTATCTCGATTGAGCTTGAAACTTAATTTTTTTGCTGGAATGAATTGGATTTCAGAGTCTTTTTCATGAAGTGCAAGAGAGAGTTCATCCACTAATTGATAGAACTCTGTCACAGCTGTTTTGCGTTGATCTTTAGTTTGCTGAAACCATTCTTGCTGATTGTTTTTCTCTAATGCTGACAAATAGTTGAAAATTTTTTCATAGGTCATAGGTGGCATCCTCCTTGATTAATTCTAACAGTTGTTTGGATTCTAGCAGTTTGCTTAAGAATTTTGGTGGATCAAACGATGATTGGTAATGAGATAAAGCTTCAAAGAGAAGTGTTTGGTTGTCCATAAACTCCATATTTTCTTTTTGCTGCTGAATTTCGACTAAATCAAATTTCTTTAATGATGAATAATCCAGTCTGTTCGGGTTTAGCCGATGTTGCTTGATGGCAAAGGGGACACGTCTTTTACAGTCACATTTACCTCCCGCATGTTCACAATAGTTCTCTAAAAATTTTCCCATTCTTTTTCGAGCTCGCGAAAGTTTCTTGCGGTATGTTTCTGGTGTGATTTGCAGAAGTCCACTAGCCAGCTGACTATTCATTTTGAACATTGTGCCCAGAATAAAAATACAACGATCTTCTGGCTTAAGACATTGGAGCATTATATTTGTACAGGAAAGCTTTAATTCCTCAGCTAATTCATCCTCCTCTAAATCAGAAAAAGCAGATTCCTTGGTAGGCAGCGACTGATCCAAATCTTTTTGCATTAGCTCAAAGGTTAGCTGCTCCTGAAAAGATCGTTTCCTCTGAACTGTAATTAAATGATTGACAGCGATACGATACACCCATGTACTGAAACGACTTTGCTGTTTGAAGGAACCGAGGTTCATAACGATTTTTAATAATATCTCCTGCGTGGCATCCTCCGCATCAAAGATGTTTCCCAGCATTCGTAAAGATAGATTGAAGACACTATCTTTTACTTCGCTTAAAAGCTCCGTTAACGAATTGCTATCCCCGCTCAAGGCGGACTGAATTAGCGCTGTTTCTCGTTCGATGTTCATTATTTTTTTGCCTCCTTTATTCATTAGACAAATAAAAACAATCGATGTGACACGTTTTAGCCCTTTATTTATTATTGTGACAGAATTTTTAAGCCTTTACTATAAATAATCTATTATTGACAACTGATATATACTGTTATACACTGTTTGCGAAGAGGTGGTAGGATCATGAAAATTATTATTCGGCACTCATCGATGACGCCGATCTATGAGCAGCTGGTTGAACAAATTAAGCGTGCAATCATTGAAGGAGAACTGCAGGAAAATGATGTATTACCTTCTGTGAGAGCTTTAGCTAAGGAATTGAAAATCAGTGCGTTAACGGTCAAGAAGGCCTACGATGCACTGGATCAAGAGGGGATGATCGCTACTGTTCACGGAAAAGGAAGCTTCGTTTGTGGAGTAAATCCATCCTTAAAGCGGGAGGAACAACTCAAAGCAATTCAAGATGAATTTGAAGGCGTGGTCAGGAAAGCACGATTAGTTGGAATGAGCGATAAGGAATTGATGGAGCTTTTGGAATTAATACTGGAGGGGTTATAATGCTTAAGCTAAAAAATGTGAAAAAGCGATACCAGAGCTTTGAGTTGGATTGTTCATTGGCTCTTGGTAGAGGTGAGATCGTTGGACTTGTTGGTCGTAATGGTCAGGAAAGAGTACGGCTTTCAAAATTGCACTAGGATTGATAAATCGTGATAACGGAGACGTTGAACTTTTTGGAAAATCAATCAATGAAATTACAGATAAAGATCGACAGAGAATCGGGGCTTCGTTAGGAGAAGTTGGGTTTTATGAACAGTTTACAATCAAAAAAATTGTGTCAGTCTTGCGAAGTTTTTATCCACAATTTGAGAAAAGCTATTTTGTCTCAAAATGCGAAGAATTTCGACTTCCATTAGATAAGCCTTTAAAAGAATTTTCCACAGGGATGAAGGCGCGCCTAAGTGTTTTGATTGCGATTAGTCATAATGCGGAGCTTTTGATTTTAGATGAGCCAACTGCTGGATTGGACGTGGTTGCACGTGGGGAAATTCTAAGACTTTTGCAGGAATACCTTGAGAAAGATGAATCTCGCAGTATTTTAATCAGCTCACACATTTCTAAGGATTTGGAGCAGCTTTGTGATTCCTTGTATTTTATTGATCAAGGAAAAATTATTTTAAATGAGGATACCGACGTATTAATGGATGAGTATGGGATTATAAAAGTAACAGAGGAACAGTATTCTACATTAGATAAGGAATACATCACTAAGATATTACCCGCAAGTTTTGGTTATCAATGCTTGACGAAGCAACGCCAGTTTTATCGTGAAAATTATCCCGAGGTAGCAGTTGAAAAAGCGAATATTGATGAGATTGTTTTTATGATGATGGGAGGGAATTAAGATGAAAGGATTATTTGTGAAGGATCTCTATTTGCTAGAAAAACAAAAATTATTTTTCTTAGCCACGATTTTTTTAACAGTGATGAATGCGCAAAATTTTCAGATGCTTGTGCTTGTTCCGCTTTTTATGTTATTTTTTGTACTGTCGATTATTTTTACTACCATTACCTTAGATGAAACGAATCATGGCTTCTCCTTTTTATTTACCTTGCCTGTCTCTCGAAGGAAGTATGTGTTTCAGAAATATTTATTGTCATATATCAGTTCACTGGCTGCTATATTACTTTCTGTTGGCATTATTTTGATTATGAATATGCTGCAGGGAAGAACGGTTGATATGAAAGACTTAGGCATTGTTTTAGTTGGCATCTTTATTCTCGGCTCTCTGTATATCAGTTTGATCCTGCCCTTTTATTTTAAGTTTGATGAAGGAAAAAGCCGATTGATCATTATAGTTGTAATGGCCATTATTTTCTTTTTTGTTTTCCTAGGCAAAGGCGTATTTGATCGTTTGGGGATTGATATTATGGGGATTTTATTGTGGATTTCTAATGTGCCGATGTGGCTGCTATTTGTTGGAGGGGGAATTGTCGCTATCGTCACTTGTGCGATATCTGTTATTTTATCATTTGGATTTATTGAACAGAAAGAGCTGTAAGCCAGTAGCAGTAACTTGAGTAATTGAATGGAAAATTTTTGAATGAGAGGATCAAATCAACCAGGAGAACCTATCTGGTGTGGTTTGATCCTTTTTTAAAGATATAGCTATTAAAATAATACTCAACACTCTCTTCAACAGTTCGTAGATTTTGCAAAAGTGTTGGAAATAGAGGTCGTTTTTTATAAAGAAATGCCATTTGCTAGCATAGACAGTTCTCGGTATAGGTCTTGCAACATAGGGAATGAATACCATTTTTCAAAAATTATTTAAGGTAGCGGCAAAAAACAAATATTGACTTTGGTGCCGCTTTTTCTATTATAAGAGGAGGGAGGGGAGTGTATTGAAAGAAGAACTGTTAAATTATTTAAAGAACCAAACGGCTTTTCTCGATTTGAATGAATTGAGCGATCTATTTACTGCTTCGAAATTGGCGGAGATTTTTAAAGTGAAACGGAATACGGTAAGCCAGTATTTAAATCAACTAACAGAAAATGGCGAGTTGGTAAAAATAAATTCGCGTCCAGTTTATTATTTTCACAAAGGCGCATTTGAAAAGCAATTTTTTGCATTGAGTACGAATTATTATGAAAGCGTTCAAGCGATCTTATCCGAGCAACCAATGTTTGGAAAAGAACAGGATTTCTTTTCACTTTTGATTGGGCACGACAAAAGCTTGAATCGGGTGATTGAACAAATCAAGGCAGCGCTTAATTATCCGGATGGCGGTTTGCCTGTATTAATTAATGGAGAAAGTGGTACGGGGAAGAGCTATTTAGTTAAATTAATTTATCATAATTGTATTCAAAATGAGTTGATTGCTGAAGATGCGCCTTTCATTACGCTGAACTGTGCCCAATATGCGAATAATCCTGAATTGCTGACGAGTAATCTTTTCGGCAGTATCAAGGGTGCTTATACAGGCGCTGACGCTGATCGTAAAGGGGCGTTTGAAGCAGCTGATGGCGGTATTTTGTTTTTAGATGAGGTCCACCGTTTAAATGCAGAGGGACAAGAGAAATTATTTACTTATTTAGATCAAGGCTTGATTTATCGAATGGGGGATACGAATCACCCGATTAATGTTCAAACTAGATTGTTTTTTGCGACAACGGAAGATTTGACAAGCAATTTTTTGACAACTTTTATTCGTCGGATTCCGATTCAGGTAACGATTCCCTCATTGCAGCAGCGAGCGCGAAATGAACGCCTAGAGCTGATTTATTCCTTCCTAATCAGCGAACAAACGAAAATCAAGCGAGAGCTGGTTATCAGCGGACAAACATTAGAGCTGTTGGCTAGTGGCAGCTTTAAAGGGAATATCGGAGAATTACAGAATATTGTTAAGGTGATGGTGGCTAAAGCTTTTTCAGAAGCGATCCAGAATCAGCAGATCAGACTGACAATCTATCATCTTCCAGAATCGCTGCTTTCTTTGAACAACCAGAATCTGCAAACCTCATTACCTGAAGAAGTATTGATTCATGATGATTCTACGTTGGATAATTTAATGTTTTCCAATAGTCAAAGTCAAAGAAGAGTGGAAGATAGCTTTGCCAAAATGATTTTAGAGTATCAAAAAGCTCAAGGAGATCTAAGCGATTGTCATTTAAAGCTAAAGGAAATTGTTGATCAATTGTTTGATTATTTGCTGTTTGAAACGGATCGGCAGCAAAAGCATGAAATGCTGCTATATTTGACTCAGTATGTGCGGGAAACTTTCCGCCAGATGGAAAGTGCTTATCAAATTAAATTTAACGGCAATAGTGTGTATGCGGTGGGGTATTATTTATTCCAAAGAGGTTCGAGTCGCTGGGTATCAGAAGATAATGAAATCATGGAGCTGATTCGTCAGCTTGAAGTTCAGGTATCGGAGGCGTATCCTGCAAGCTATTATTATGTCCAAAGAATCCTAGAATTGTGCAAACCTAAGATCGATATCGAAATCTCAGCGATGGATCGGATCGTCTTAACCTTGTATTTGAAGAAAGCTGATTGGACGAAAGAGCAGGGAATGACCAAAGCGGTGATCGTCGCCCATGGGTACGCGACTGCCAGCAGTATTGCCAATGTAGCGAATCGCTTTTTGGGAAAAGATATTTTTGAGTCTTTTGATATGCCGCTGGATGTGACTCCTCAGCAGATCGCAGAAGAAATTCTAGACTATAGTGAGAACAACGATATTTCCAATGGCTTGGTCATTTTAGTGGATATGGGCAGTTTGAAGGAAATTTATCAGTTTTTTCCCAAACAGATCAATGTGCCGATTGTGATTATGAATAATGTCACGACACCATTAGCTATTGCGGTTGGAGAAAGTATTATGCACCAGCGAACATTGAATGAGTTGGCAGAAAATTCGGCAGCTGAGGCGGCTTTTGATTGGGAGATCATTTATCCTGAGGAAAATCGCACCAAAGCACTCTTAACCACCTGTCAAACTGGGATCGGAACGGCCAATCAAATTTGCCATTTACTTGAAAAAAGCCTTCCAAGTACCTGCGAGCTAAAGATTTTGCCTTACGAATATCGCGTTTTAGAGGAAAAGAAATTGGATGAAACGGTCTTTTCGATTTATGACGTGTTAGGGATTATTGGTACGGATGATCCTAAAATTGCTGAAGTCCCCTATCTTTCTTTAGAAGAATTAATCTCTGGTGATGAGCAGCAGATTTTAACTGAATGGTTAGCACCTGTGATGACCGTAGAGGAAAACCACATTTTCAACACGAATGTAATTCGTAACTTTTCATTGGAAAAGGTAATCGACTCTGTCACCATTCTAGATACCGATAAAGTCATGAGTGAGATTGATTTATTTATGCGGGATTTGGAGCTTTCGGGAAGAATTCAGCTTTCTAATGCGAAGAAGTTGGCGTTGTACGTGCATGTCAGCTGCTTAATTGAGCGTTTGATCCGAAATGTTCCGATTGAAACCTATGAAGGTTATGCCGATTTGTATCAGTGTCAAAAAGAACGGCTGGAAAGGATCAAACAGGCGTTTAGTGTCATTGAACGAGTTTATAGTGTCACGATACCAGATTCCGAGCTGGCTTATATCTTTGATATCGTTTACAAAAACACGGATACCTCAATGAATGAGGATGAATTTTGATAAAGCAAGCGGTGCGCCACTAAAGTTGGCACACCGCTTGCTTTTATTTAGGTGTAGAGAAGATTGAGAGGTGAATATGATTGGAAAGAAAGCTCGTTCTTGCATCCCACGGAAAATTAGCTTCAGGGATTACATCTTCGCTGGAATTAATTTGCGGAAGGCAAATAGCCATCGAAACGCTGGATTGCTATTTGACAGAGGATTTTGATCTAGAAAAAGAAGTAAAGAACATCATGAATAGATATCACGATTGTGAATTAGTTGTAGTGACTGATTTATTTGGCGGAAGTGTGAACAATGAATTTTTGACACAGATTGATCGTCCGAATTTCTATTTAGTTGCGGGGATGAATTTGCCTTTTTTAGTTGAATTGACGATGCAGCTTCAGCAAGCTGATTCATTGCCGAAGTTGATTGAAGCGACTTTAGAAACTTCTAAGCAAACAATTCAATTTTGCAATCAAGCGATTACGAAACAAATGGAAGAAGAAGAATTTTAATAAAAATGGAGGGATAAAAATGATTTTATTAACAAGAGTGGACCATCGTTTGCTTCATGGTCAAGTCGCATTTTCTTGGACACAAGGGTTGGGAGCAGATTGTATTTTAATCGCTAACGATGATGTACCGACGAACGATTTGCGTAAGACGACGATCAAGCTGGCAAAACCACAAGGAGTTAAACTCGTTATCAAAAACATCGAGGACTCTATCGTCGCGCTGCAAAGCGGTGTAACAGATAAGTACAAATTATTTATCGTGGTGGAATCGATTGCGGATGCAAAAAAATTGGCGGAGGCGTTTCCAGAGATTCAAAAGATTAATTTAGGCGGGATCAAAGCCAAGGAAGGTACACGGAGTATCGGAAAAGCGGTTAATGTTTTGCCAGAGGAAGAAGAAATGTTGAAGGAAATGGTTGGTAACGGACTCGAAGTGGAGATTCGACAAGTACCAGCCGATAAAAAAGTTGCTGTTACTGAAGTTCTTTAAAAAAGAAAGGTTGAAGAAACATGCTTATTCAAGCAATTTTACTTGGTTTAGTCGCATTTATTGCTCAATCTGAGTACGCATTAGGAACATCGCTATTATCTCGTCCGATTGTTACTGGTCTTTTTACCGGGATTGTACTAGGAGATGTAAAGGCCGGAATTATTATGGGAGCAACCCTAGAGTTGGCATTTATTGGCTCCTTCTCTGTTGGCGCGGCGATTCCACCAGATGTAGTGACAGGAGGCATTTTGGGAACTGCCTTTGCGATTACCGCTGGTGCTGGAACAGAAACGGCGTTGCTGCTAGGTTTGCCGATTGCCACATTAACTTTAATTCTGAAAAATATTTATCTAGGTATTTTGATTCCGATCATGAACCAAAACGCGGATAAATATGCTGCTGATGGGAATTATAAAGGGGTAGAGCGAATGCATTTAATCGCTGGCTTTGGTCTATCTTTGATGTTAGGACTAGTTGTCATGATTTCGTTTATGGTAGGGAGTAAAACCGTTGGAAATTTATTGGATATGATCCCTGAATTTATCCAGCACGGATTATCTGTCGCAACAGGCTTGATCCCAGCACTTGGGTTTGCGATGCTTGCTCGACTGTTGATCAATAAACAGGTAGCGCCTTATTTCTTCTTAGGCTTTGCTTTGGCTGCTTATCTTGAAATTCCAGTGACAGGAATCGCAATTTTTGGTGCGATTGTAGCGGTAGTGGTAATCAATATTATGAATGTGCGCGGCGGACAAAATAACAGTGTCCAAACTTCTACAGGGGAGGTAGTGGATGATGATGAAGACTTCTAATGAGAACAATGAGTTGAAAATTACGAAAAAAGATTTGAGTAAGGTGTTCTGGCGTTCGTTCCAAATGGAATTCTCGTGGAACTACGAGCGACAAATGAATCTGGCTTACTGTTATGCAATGATTCCGATTTTGAAGAAATTGTATAAATCTAAAGAAGCGATGGCGACAGCGTTGAAGCGTCACCTGGAGTTCTTCAACACCACCCCTCATATCGTGACATTGATTCTAGGGATCAACGCGGCGATGGAAGAGGAAAATGCCAATGATCCGAATTTTGATGTTTCCACAATCGATAATATCAAAACGTCATTAATGGGACCATTGGCTGGGATTGGCGATTCCTTCTTCTGGGGGACTTTACGCTTGATTGCTACTGGCGTGGGGACTTCTTTGGCATTGCAGGGCAATATCTTAGGACCAATCTTGTTTATTCTGATTTTCAATATTCCACATTTATTGTTCCGCTATTTTGCAACCTCTTGGGGCTATAAATTGGGAACCGGCTTCTTGAAGAAGATTCAGGAGAATGGCATGATGGGCAGCTTGACCTTAGGTGCTTCAATCATCGGGTTGATGGTTGTTGGCGGAATGACTGCTTCAATGATCGATATCAATATCCCGCTGAAAATCGGGACAGGTGAAAATGCGGTAACAGTTCAAAGTATTTTTGACGATATCGTGCCGCGAATCTTATCACTGGGAGCTTTTGGCGCAGTTTTCTATTTATTGAAAAAGGAAGTCAAAGCCTTGACGATTTTATTAGGCTTAGCTGTTTTCGGCATCCTTGGTTCGTTAATCGGGATCTTTTAAGAATGGAGGGAAAACATGTCAACAATGACAATGCTTGATTATATTGATCAAGAACAAGAAACATTGACGAAAATTTTAACCGAGTATGATTTTTCGACGGATACACAATTGGCAGAAATGAATACTGTCACGATTCTAGCGACAGGTTCCTCTTACAATGCGTGTTTATCAGCAAAGTTCGCGTTTGAAACATTGGCGGATGTCACGATTACAATTGAAGAACCCTATAATTTCAATCATTATGGACGCTTGATCAAAGGAACCGATACGATTATCGGCGTTTCCCAAAGCGGTAAAAGTGCCTCGACAATCGATGCGATGAAGGAATTAAGTGGCACCGAGATTCAACGGATCGTGTTAACCAGCGATGTAGAAAGTCCGATTGCTCAAGTGGTTGATAAAGTCATTGACCTAAACATGGGAATCGAAACCGTTGGCTTTGTTACAAAAGGCTTTTCAGCAACAATTTTACAATTGATCCTGCTGGCAATCAAAGTCGGCGTTTCGAAAAAACATATTGACGAGCAAAAGCTTCATGCGCTTAAGGAAGAATTAGCGGAGTTGATTACGCATATTCCAAGTGTGATCACAAAATCCAATGACTTTTTTGAGCAGCACGAAAATCTGCTGAAGCTTGGCGGACGTTTCGTTGCACTAGGTTATGGACCGAACTGGGGAACAGCCAAAGAGTTTGAAACGAAATTCACTGAAACTGTACGCCGACCTAGTCAAGGCTTTGAATTAGAAGCTTACATGCATGGTCCATATTTGGAAGCTGATTGGGAACATACGCTGTTCTTTATCGAAACACCTAGTGTGAATCTTGAAAGATCACAGGCTTTAGCGGCTTATATGGATAGTTCTGTTGGGAAAATCCTGAGGGTGACGACAGAAAAAGCCTCTGATAACGATACTTTAGGTTTAGATGTTGAGGTTTCAGAGCTTTTCTCTCCATTAGTATTGATTATTCCGTTCCAACTGCTGGCGTATCGCACGGCAACGGCGAAGGGAATTGATTTAAGCAAACGAATTTTTGATGATTTTGACGCAGTATTAAAAAGTAAAATATAAAGTTGAGGAGTTTATGACATGTTGAAATTTAATGAACAGCAGCAAATTGATGATATCCAAGGAGCCTTAGAACTACGCCCACAGGTCGAAAAAATTGTTGATGAGGTTTGGGAAAAAGGCTACGACAATATATTTTATTTAGGAATCGGCGGTACTTATGCTTCTGCTATGCAGGCAGTAACGTATATTAACGGTCGCAGTGATCTGCCAGTGTATGTGCAGCACGCTGCTGAATATTATACTACCGGTAATCGCAGACTGACGAAGGACTCATTAGTGATTCTTTCTTCAGTAACAGGCACAACGGAAGAAGTCGTGAAGGCAGTGGATATGATTAAAGAAGTTGGCGCGACATTATTAGGCTTCATTGATACGGCAGGCACGAAACTGGCTGAAAGCTGTGATCACGTGATTACCTATCCGAATCCTGGAACTGAGCAAATCAAATTTTTCATGGTTGCGGATCGTTTGATGAACAAGAATGGCGATTTTCCAGATTATGAAGAGTATTATGAGGAATTGGAAAATCATTTAGCCAAAGGGTTAGTCGAAGCAGAAAAACAAGCAGAAGACTTTGGCCGTGCGTTTGCTGAAAAACATCGTCACGATGATATGCATTACTTTATCGGGGCTGGTAATCAGTGGGGCGCCGTTTATTCATACGCGATGTGCTATTGGGAAGAACAAAGCTGGTTACGCTCTAAATCAATCCACGCTGCTGAATTCTTACATGGAACACTAGAAATCGTTGATGAAACCACACCAGTAACATTGTTCTTAGGGGAAGATGAGCAGCGTCCATTAGCTGAGCGGGTGAAAAATCTGTTACCACGTATTTGTGGAAACTATACCTTCATTGATTCCAAGGATTACCCAATCAAAGGCATCAGCGAGAAAAATCGCGGCCGAGTGCTACCGCATTTATTAATGCACTGTGTCACCCAACGAATCGATGCCCATGTTGAAAAATTAAATTGCCATCCATTAGACATTCGTCGTTACTACCGTCAATTTGATTATTAATATTTTGAGACCTCTTTGCGTGAAGTAAAGAGGTCTCTTTTGCGAGTCCGACTTTTTGCAGGATCAAAAGTTGGTAGTAAAGTATTCATCTTAGAAGGTCAAACATACGAGAAGTATAGTCGGATCGTATGCGAAACGAAAATAAACCTATTTTTCACGCTTTTAGAAAAATAGTACCAAAAAAAGAGATAGCAGCGAGTCCGACTTTTTGCAGGATTAAAAGTGGTTAGTAAAATCTTCAACTTAGAAGGTCAAACATACGAGAAGTTTAGTTGGATCGTATGCGAAACGAAAATAAACCTATTTTTCACGTTTTTAGAAAAATAGTACCTAAAAAGAGATAACTGCGAGTCCAATATTTTTGATGAAAAATCGTCAACATAGCAAAGAAAGTGCATACAACCTCTTGAAACCGACAACACTATATATTGTGTTGTCGGTTTTGTATATCACTAATTAGACACAAAATCTAGTCTTTACATCAAAAAAAATTAGGAGTACTATTATCAAGGATTTAAAAGATAAATTCTTATTTTAATGAGAGAGGGATGGATGAAACGATGCTATTAATAGCTGGCACAATCGGTGCAGGGAAGAGTAGTTTGACAGATATGTTGTCGCAGGAAATGAATTCAAAACCATTTTACGAGAACGTGGATGATAACGAAGTATTGCCGTTGTTTTACTCGAATCCAGAAAAATATACATTTCTGCTGCAAATATTCTTTTTAAATAAACGCTTTTTGGCGATGAAGGATGCCTTGAAGCAAGCGGATAACGTGCTTGATCGTTCAATTTATGAAGACAGTTTACTGTTTCATTTGAATGCTGATCTTGGGCGCGTAAGTCAACAGGAAGTGCTGCAATATGACAACTTATTGGACACGATGTTGAAGGAATTGGAGACTGCCGCACCAAAGAAACGGCCTGATTTAATGGTTCATATTAAGGTTTCCTTTGATGTGATGCTGGATCGGATTCAAAAGCGTGGGCGAGATTACGAACAAATTGCCGCAAATCCTGAGCTGTATGATTACTATCGAATGGTCAACGAGCGTTATGAGCAATGGTATGATAATTTTAATATTTGTCCAAAAATCCAGATCGACGGCGATCACTACGATTTTGTCGCTGATCCGCAGGCTGCTGAAACAGTGATCAAGCTGATCAAAGAAGAAACGAATAAGTTGAATCAGCAGGAACTGAAAAGTCCTTGTTATTATTCAAATGGAAATATTGAAAAAGGAATTTTTTAATAGGTCCTTTATTTGAGAATTAAAGAACGTCTGTTTTTTCGAGGGTATAGATATAAAGATGAATCCCTAAATATTTATAACGAGGAGCTCCACCATGATAAATTATTTTAAATTTTTACTTCACCAGTTAAAAGGCTGGCCGCAACAAAATTATTACCTCTTTTTCTTCAGTCTAGGCTGTCAGGTGATGACACTAGTTAACCAACCGATCAACCTTCTAACTGTAATTACCTTCATCGGTACAACTTTAGGGGTTTTATGTATTCTGTCCATTAATGCCGCAAAGTCGGTCAATGGTATTTTAGGAATTATCTCGGCAATCTGCTTTATTTATGTTGGCTATTCAGCGAAGAATTATTTAAGCATCGGCGAACAGATCGCCTATATGATCACCCTTGATATTCCTGTTTTATTAAGTAAGGAATGGAATCACAACATGGCCGCAAAAATCCGCAAGTTCACCGGAAAAACATGGGGGATTGCGATTATCAGTACCATCATCGTTTATTTTGTATCGGGTTATTTGATCCAACGCTTCACCGACGATCCGCGGCCTTGGATTGATGCGATTGCCTTTTCTATTAGTCTGAGTGCCGGAATTATCAGCTTCTTACGCTACAACAATCAATATTTCTGGTGGCTGGCTTCAGGCCTTGCCCAAATGGTTCTTTGGTTCATTTCATTCCGACATGGCTCCGCCAGCTTAGCGATGTTTGTCAACAGCTCGGTTTATTTGATCAACGATGTGTTGGCCTTCACTGTTTCTCCTTGGTACAACAAAAAGGAACGTGCAAGAATGCAGCGGATGGAAGAAGAGTATTATCATCTGAGTCACTAATTTTAAAAAAGTGATGTTCTATTATTTGGCAACAAGAACAATCATGATTTGAAATGATTCAGGCGATATTAATGCTATAGACAACTTGTTACTAGCTTTGTAAAATTCTAGGATTATATGTGCACGGTTTTAAACGGAAATATTTGTTACTTAAAATATTGCGTAACTTGTATTAAACTGTGTAAAAGGAGTGGTTTTCTATGGAAAATATCATACCTGTTTCAGATATGCGGTCCTATAACCAAGTGTTAGCTAATGTGAAGGCTGGACAAGAAGTTATATTAACAAAAAATGGTCGAGCAAGATACGTCGTAAGTGATTTTGAAGAGTATCAAAAAATGAAGGCTACTCTTACTTTATTTGAAGAACTGCATAAGGGGAAGCAAGCGTTGAAAGAGGAAGGTCATTTGACCTTGGACCAATTAAAGGCTCGAATGAATGAAAAACTATAGCTTAAACATCTCTCCTCAAATTGAGAATGATTTGTCAGAAATTGTTTTCTATATGAAGGAAATCGGCAGTTACGAAACAACGGTGGCTGATTTTTTGGATAAGATTTATACAGCTTTTGAATTTTTAAAAGTGACAACGTTGCTTGGTCAGACTTTAACGGCTAAAATAGATGCACCGACTAACATGCGTTTTTATATCTTAGAACAGTACATTATTTTTTATGAGATTGTCGACGAGATAATTGAAATCACTCGAATAATTCCTACAAACAAAGATTATATTCGTATTCTTGGGTTTTAACAGTCAATGAAATACCGACCTTCAAAGTTAGATTTTTCTAATTTCTGAGGGTCGTTTTTTTAGTATTCAGGAAATAAGAGCTTATCTCGAAGAAACTGCACTAAAAATCCAATTAATTTCATCCGTTATCCACATTCCTGGCTTTTTCAACGCATCAAAAGGTACCCACGAGCTTTTCATAAAAATCTTCTCAGCCTGCCAGAAGCCATCACTCCGTTGTTTCGTCTTCAAATAGTCAAGTGCCGCTTGACATTCAGGCCGATCTAGAAGCTTTTCAGTTTTTAAAACACTAAGAGCTTCAATGATATTTGTGCGATAAGGATAGGGGTAAAAAAGCGTGATCAAATCATCGTATAAATACTCGTCGTTGTTCTGATGGAAAATCACCCGATGCTTCAAAAAATAGTCTAAACCTTGTTGTAACTTCGTACGAAGACCGGGAAGCTCTCCGTATTTTTCTGCATACTCTGAGAGGGCTTTGACTGATTTTACGACACCATCATAGCAAGGTGAATTTCCGACACAGCCCCCAAAGCGTTGAAAGAGGTCCTTACCCTGCCAATTGGAGGGCTCGTTTCTATCAAATGGGAAGTAAGAAATGATCCATCGAACACCTTGTTCAGCCCATTCTTTTTTGCCAGCCCGAATAAAAATTGATGTGCAAAGTGCATTATGACAGGCCAGAACACCGTTTTGTTTTCCAGTTAGTGAAAAGCCTTCGTCAACATTTGTTTGCTTGTAAAGTGTGTTGAGCATGACTTGAACCGTTTCCAACCGTTCAAAGAAGGGAATTTCCGAAAGCTCTGCTAATAGAAATTCCAGCTTTCGCAGACCGGTGAAGGTATCTGTGCGAATCTTTTCAGCCAGAATTTTGGCGATAACCGCTGAATTTTCCAGACAGTGCTGAATATCCGCTGACTCTGGACAGCCAATGTCTCGTACGTATTTTTTTAATTGTAAAGCAGAGTCTAACTGAGTCTCTTCGTTAATCATAACCACACCTCGGAATCTTTTTAAAAGTCAAAAATAGTTCAAATCATCTTAAGTGTAGCATTCCGAGCTGAAAGTTGGAAGCTGCTTTTACATTGAAAGTGTACCTTTACTACAAAGGGTTAAAACTGTTAATCGGTATCTGTTATACTTTAATCATCACTCTAAAAGGAGAACAATTTTGGGATACTCAATAATGTTTGTGGTATTAACTATTATTTGTATAGAATTTTATCTTTATAAGAAAGACATGAAAAACGCTTATGCCCGTTTGAATCAGTATAACGCTAAACCCCTGATTACCAGCTTCGGAAAAATGAACTATCTTGATGAAGGGTCTGGGGAGTCTGTTATCATTTCTCACGGGATATTTGGTGGATATGATCAGGGGATGACCAGTCTGAAACAAGTATTAGGAGAGGACTACCGAAAAATTGCCCCTGCTCGCTTTGGCTATTTAGGCTCAGATCTGCCGAGCGATCCCACGCCGAAAAATCAAGCTCAGGCCTTTGTTGAAATGATGGATCAGTTGAATATTGAAAAAGGCTATATTCTAGCAACTTCAGCAGGCGGTGCCGCTGGATTAAGGATGGCTTTGGATTATCCTGACAGGCTGAAGGGGTTGATATTACTATCCTCTGGAGCGCCAGATCAGAAAAGAACCCCAAAAGAAATAAAGGCAATGGGGCTGCAAGGACCCCCACCATTTATCGTCAATGACTTTATTATGTGGTTTTCAATGAAGCATTTTGGCTTTGTCTTCAATAAAATGATGGGTTCGACTATTGAAAGCAATAATTTGTTTGAAACCATGCTGCCAGCTACCCCTAGACGTCAAGGGGTGAAAGCGGATAGCGAGGTTACAAATACGGATATGTCCTTGAACTATGATGACTATGCTTTAGAAACGATCAGCGTGCCGATTTTAGTTTGTCACGCGAAAGATGATCCAATGGCGAAGTATGAGGCTATCGAAAAGTTGCTTAAACGAGTTAAGGCAGATACTATAATTTGTGAGACCGGCGGACATACGATTGATGGCAACGGGGATGTGATCGATCAAGCGATTCGTGGCTTTATTGAGAAAACGAGCTAGTTAACGAAAAGAATTTTTAATGAAGTGATAAAAAGCCAGAAGCTCTTTCAATGAAGAAAAGGGTTTCTGGCTTACGGTTTATCAAAGAATCATTTACGTTCAGTTGTTACCGATAACGTTCAAACAATTTCTCATTATAGGCATCGCCGCCATCGATATTGCTACTTCTGAAAACTGGAACATCGCCGCCTTTTTCAACTTCAAGCTGAACGAACGCGCTGACTAAAAGCTGGACGATAAAGCAGCTCATGATGGTTGAGGTAGGCCCTGTTTTTATTTCATCATTATGAGAAAGGCTGGCATCTCCGTAAACAGAGCGATTATCAAGGACAACATCCGCAAGCTCAAACAAGCGCAATCCGCTCTTGTGCCGGCTAATACTATTTTTTGACGCCTCCAAAGCAGTAATGGCAATGATGCTAACGCCCATCTCCTTAAGTCGCAGCCCCAGTTCAATTAACAGCGCATTTCGTCCAGAATTTGAGGTCATGACGATTACATCGCCTTTTTTAAACGGATACAATTCTAGCAAAACAGCGGCGTATTCAGTAGTTCGTTCAATCAGCGTGCTTTTGAAGGCATGATTCATGCCTAGTTCATTTTCAAGGATCGGGATAAAGCCCGCATAGCCGCCTGCGCGGGCAAAGACTTCCTGACCGACAATATAGGAATGTCCCGTGCCAAAAAAATAAACCTTATTTTCCGTCTCAATACAAGTACTCATGAGTGTCGCTGCTTTAGTTATCGCCTCTGACTCATTGCTGATGACGTATTCCATGTTTTTCTGAAGTTCTTGATAATAATTCTGCATTAAGTTCATTGAGTAATTCGTCCTTTCCGAAAAGCAAAAATCGTTTCCTTTACCGCTTGTGGCAAGAGGTACTTCAACTCCATGATTTATCTTTATCGACAAAAAAGCAAGCAGTTTTTTGGATTATATTTGCGAATAATTCTTAAGTGCTCAACACCTGCGACTAATCCGTTGTGGGTGTTTCTTTATGTTCTCATTTAAGACGGATTTTTCTAATAAAATAAGAATATTTTTTATTTGACAATATGTCTAAAAGACTTATAATAAGCAAGTCGATATATCTAAAAGACTGATACTGTTTTATCGAGAGGGGGATAAAATGTACGATTTACTGCTTTTAGGCTCATTGATTACCAGTGATAAAACCGGCTATAAGCTTCAAAAAATCGTCGGCTCTGCATTGCAGCCGATGCGGAAGGTTTCTAGCGGGGTATTGTATCCATCATTAGAAAGATTAGAAAAGGAAGGGCTCGTGACTTCCACGATTTATGAGGATGGGCGAAAGATGAAGCTGTGGCATATTACTACAAAAGGTGTTGACCGCTTTATTGAGTTAATGAAGGAAAAAATTCCTTCTGATGCGAAGCGCAATGATATGATCCATTTCAAATTACGTTCGCTGGATAGCGTGGACCTTACTGAGCAGCTGAGAATCTTGGATGAGTTCCAACTGTTTATTGAAAAGGATCTAATGTTCTATCAAAAGGCGCAGGCAGAAATGATTGATTCTCAAGTGCGTTTTCCGGAAAATGCAGAACGCTTTCGTATTTTAGTGGAGGCCTATGAGTTGGATATTCAAATTGCCAAAACAAAATTAATCTGGATAAAAAAACAAATCGCTGATCGAAAGTAATGATCTACTGAAGCGATTGAATGTTATAAATAGTAGGAGTTGGAACAGTTTATGAAAAATTCTTCAAGAAAATGGTTCTCGTTGTTCGCGATGTCATTAGGCGTATTTATGGGCCTTTTAGATGTGACTGTAGTAAACGTCGCATTACCGACTATGCAAAAGGCCTTCAATGAACCCTTTACGCAGCTGCAATGGGTGCTGAATGCTTATACCTTAGTGTTTGCGGTCACGTTGCTGATCGTGTCAAAAATGGGCGATATGTATGGACGAAAAAAAATCTTTTTAGCTAGTTTGATTCTTTTTGTCATCGCCTCTGTAGTGAATGGCTTTGCACCATCCTTATTGATTTTAGATATTGGTCGTGGTGTCCAAGCAGTCGGTGGGGCTGGAATGATGTCCTTGTCGATGGCGCTGGTGGCTTCCAATTTTGATGGGAAACAACGCGGTCTAGCTTTAGGTATTTTAGGTTCTGTTATTGGTTTGTCTTCGGCTTCTGGTCCGCTAGTTGGCGGCTTGCTAGTAGACGCCTTTGGTTGGGAATCAATCTTCTTTATTAATTTGCCGATCGGAATTATTGCCGTCTTAATGACGGTTCGTTTTGTCAATGAAACACCAAGCTATGGGAAAGATCAAAAAATCGATTTTATCGGGATGATTTTATCCGCGGCAGCACTGTTCAGCGCAATCTATGGTTTGATTCAAAAGGAAACCCACCTCAGCTGGGCCTGGACTGATCTGCGCATAGGTGGATGGCTGCTTTTAGCGGTTGTTTTCTTAGCACTATTTATTTTTGCGGAAGCCAAAGTACAAAATCCTATGATGAATTTGTCGATGTTCAAAAATATCAATTTCATTGGTTCAGTATTAGTCGCGTTTGCTTTAGGTTCTGGTATCTACGCTTTTAATACGTACTTGACAGTCCTAATGCAAAACTATATTGGCTGGTCCGCCTTTGATACAGGGATTCGTCAATTGGCCTTATCGATTTGGTCATTGATTTTAGGACCAGTCGTTGGAATTCTTGGTAACAAATTCTCGAAAAAATGGATGATCGTTGCTGGACTATTAGTCAGCGGCGCTGGATTCATTTTTTTGATCGGTCAATTATCTCCAACGATGGGCTATGCTCAATTATGGCCAACGTTAGTCATGATCGGAATCGCCAACGGAATTGTTAATCCGGTATTGAACTCGGCTGGTTTAGAAGGTGTGGCTCCGCAGGAAATGGGCATGGCTTCAGGATTACTGAATGTCTTCCGCCAATTTGGTACCAGCTTTGGAGTAGTAATTTTAGGCTTAGTCGAAGCCAATCGTTATGGGAATGTTGTAAGTCAACAGGCTTCTTCGCTGCATCTACCAGAAAAATTAGTGAACGGATTAATCAAAGCCGGGCCATTTTCCGGTCATGAAATTGCTTTTTCAAATGCACTAAGTAAAGCGCCATTTGCTCAAGATTTACAGAAGCTGGTTGTGGATGCTTTCGATAAAGGCTTGATTCAAATCTGTTATGTTGCCGGAACCATCGTTCTGATTGGTGCCATTGGCGCGGCGATCTTTATGCGTGAAAGTAAGGAAGTAGTCGAATAAGTTTTTAATCAGCAATCGGTTTTTGATTGCTGTTTTTTTCTGTATTTGTTATGGTTGCTTACAAATAGTACCTTTAAAGGAGAACGCAACCAATGGGATTATTGATTAAGGATGTAGATGAAAGCAATTGGCGTGATATCGTTGCTCTTTCTGTTTCAAAGGATCAGGAGGCGTTCATCGAGACGAATGGTCAATCTTTGCTGGAGGCAGCCTATGATGTTTCTCTTAACTGGCAGCCATTGGCATTGTATGATGATCGTCAGTTGATCGGTTTTTCCATGATTGGGGCCAAGCAGGATAAGTCAATGTGGCTGGATCGATTAATGATCGACGCAAAGTTTCAAGGAAAACACTATGGGACCTTGTTTATTCCTTTACTGATCGATTTTATGAAAGAACAGTATGAGATTGAGCGGATTTATTTGAGTGTGCATGAGGAAAATGAAAAAATTATTCCTTATTATCAGCGCTTTGGTTTTATTAACAGTCAAAGGCATGATCCGGAGAATAGTGAACGGGTGATGTATCTTGACTTGTAGAATTGGATTGCCTTTTGCTCTGTTTATTGCTAGAATGTAAGGAAATTATGAAGAACTTTTAGCAAAATCGCCGGGTTTTGTTTTGAGTAGCAGTCTGCCCCGTAGGCCATAGGAGGGTAGGATGCTATTTTTTTGTGGAGGGAATCAAATGAATGAGATCAAAGGTTATGTCACACGAAGCGTGTTAAGCACACTAGGATTATCGCTGTATATTTTAGCGGATACGTTTTTTATTGCAAATGGGATGGGAGTGCTAGGCTTGGCGGCCTTAAATATTGCACTGCCGATATTCAATCTACTGACGGGGCTTGGGCTATTGTTGGGTATGGGCGGCGCGACGTTATTTGCGCTGAAGGGAAGAAGCGGCGACTATTTTTCTCAGCTGCTGGTGATTGGTGGAATCATCGGACTCTTTTTTACTGGACTAGGGGCCTTTTTCAGTCAAGATTTGGCGTTACTTTTAGGAGCAAGTGGCGAAACTGTTGCGTATACAACAATGTATATGCGCTTTATTTTGGTGATGGCGCCATTTTTTATCTTGAACAATTTATGTCTAGCATTTATTCGCAACGATCAAAATCCGCAGTTGGCAATGAAGGCGATGATTTTTTCCAGTGTTTTCAATATCATTTTTGATTATATTTTTGTTTTTCCAATGAATATGGGAATGGCTGGTGCAGCGTTGGCAACGGTATTGTCTCCAGTACTTAGTCTGCTCATTTTGAGTACTCACCGACATTTCTCAAAGCGTTCCCTTTCATTGAGATGGGCGATTCCGAAGCTAAAGACGGTCACTCAAAGTGTGTAGCTGGGGTTATCTTCCTTTCTTGCGGAAATGAGTACGGGTGTAAGTATCCTAGTCTTCAATCAGGTATTGATCGGCTTAGGCGGAGATATTGCCATTGCTGCTTATGGAGTTTTGGCAAATATTCTAGTAGTTGCGCTTTCTTTATTTACTGGCGTCGCACAGGGAATTCAGCCATTAATCAGTCGTGCCGCAAACAAAGAAGACCGCACCACTATCCAAAAGACCTTGTCCTTTGGGTTAAGGGTTAGCTTTGTTATGGCGGTTGGCTTGTATCTGGTCCTATTTTTCTTGAAATACCCAATCATTTCCGCGTTTAATCGTGAAAATGATCCAATCCTGATCCGATTAGCTGCTGCTGGTATTCCGATTTTCTTCTTGTCATTATTTGGCTCTTCACTGAATGTCGTTTTTAGCATTTTCTTTTCAGCGATCGGTCGTGCCAAACAGGCTTTTGCGTTGGCATTGTTCAGAGGCTATTTTTTCTTAATACCTTTAGTGCTTGTTTTAGCGAACTTCTGTGGATTAACGGGAGTATGGGCGAGTTTGCCGATCACTGAACTTATGACACTTCTGTTTGCGGCTTATTTTTTACGCCAATATCAAAAAGCCAGTAAAAAAGATTCGACAATGAACTCAGCGATATAACAATTGGAAATAATTGAAAAATTTCCGGTCATGTCGAGATTGATAATAGAATAAGAATTCATGACTCATCGGAAAACCGATGGGTTATTTTTATTGCCTCTATAAGAAAAGTAGAAATTTTCACATGAAAAAATCGCTTTACAGCAGGTATATTCATGTTTGACTTCATGAGCTCACTTTTCTAGGCACACAGTTACTGCTAAACTCCGCTAAGCAGAACTAGTATATCGGCAATAAGCAAAAATATTCCGAATCTGAAATATGGGTGTCATTTTTCAAACCAAACAAAAAGACCTGTTATCTTTTTCATTTTTTTAGAAATATAAGAATCCCTTTTCGAATTCCAAGGGTAGGTTATCCATACTCACCAACAGCGGATTTTAAAATAACTGAATATTTTTAAAGTAAGAATGTATCTCTTACTTAAGTTAAAATAATATTCACCATTTATTCATATAAATGCCATAAACGAGCATTTTTAGATGAGTGTTTTCATAACACAGCAGAGCTTTATTTTATTATAAGGTATGCCTAATTTAGCTTCTAAGAAGTCCTGTCAAAGTTATTTATTGTAAAACAATCTAGTTGTTCAGAGATTATATTCTTGTTAAATTCCTATTAACTTAAGTGATCAAACCATTTTGCTGGTACCAAAAAAATAGTTCAAATAAATTATTTTTAGGGGATGAAAAGATTGAAGAGGGATTATCGAAAGTTAATGGACCAAAAAGCACGAGAAAAACGACGTTCAAGAAAATATATCTATGTAGGAACTTCAGTAGCGACAGGCTTGTTACTAGGATTGACACCGATTTCAATAGCAACTCCGTTTTTTTCAACGCAATCTACACAGGCTTATGCAGCGCTGATAGATGGGCAATTATTTAGTAGTTTGAACTCTTCCAATTCAAGTGGAACAACTGATACGAGTCCTTTTACTATTGAAAATGCTGTTAGAAGTGTGGATTTCACCATTTCAGCTGATAGCGGTATTGATCTAAGTGTGGTTGCAGGCAATAGAATGGCTGTGTTGGCAATTCCTGAAGAACTTCGAGGTCACGTAGCACCGAATGGTACAGGAACGCTCTCAACGAATATTTTACTTCCGGAAAATGGTCTAGCTCCATTACTATCGATTGTTGATGGCGCAACGACTACACTAATAAACTCGATTAACACCTTGATTAACTCTAATCCATTATTGAATATAAATTTAGATGAGGTTTATGAACAATTAAATCTATTAGAAAACTTGAGCAGCCTGACTGCCGCAGATGTCGCATTGCAATTGCAAACCCAAGGGGATCAATATATTTATGCGGATCTTGACGGTGTATTGGAAACGATCATTCGAGAAAACGTCAATCAAATACTTAGTGATTTGAATAGTGCTGTTCAGGCACTGACAATTACAGGTACCGGAGCCGGACTTCTGAATCAAACGCTAAATCTGACGCTAAAACCCATTTTCAATGGAACCTTTGCCACTGCCCAAGCTTTAGTAAATACAGGCTCAACATTAATTGGTGAGCTTGCAGATGCGAGTATTTTAGGAGAAACGAATGTTACGATTCCAACAACTATCATTGATCCGATCCCTCAAGAGTTAATTGATCGAGGAATAGACTTGACTAGACCTTATGAAGCAGGATTTTTAGCTACAATTGTGAAAACGAATCTTCTTTCAATTGATATTGCCACAGAAAATGATGGCTATACACCAATCTTTTACAAGGTAGCACAAGTAACTGCACCATATGATGTAGTAGTTACAGGGAATTCATCAACGGATTATAAAGTTACAGGGTATGCGGACCCTAATACGATTGTTAGAATTTATAAAGACGGCACAGAAATTGCTGAAGGAGAGACGGATGAGAATGGTCGATTTTCAATTCCTGTCTCTGCAGAAGATGTCGATGCATTGGATCAAATTGAATTAATTGCCTATGATCAAAACAACGTGCCAAGTTTACCGACACCTGCAATTATTCCAGATGATGATGAAACGGACGCTGACGCCGATGCAGACGCCGATGCAGACGCTGATGCAGACGCTGATGCAGACGCTGATGCCGATGCAGACGCCGATGCAGACGCTGATGCAGACGCTGATGCTGATGCCGACGCCGATGCTGATTCTGATTCTGACGCCGATGCCGATGCTGATGCCGACGCCGATGCCGATGCTGATGCCGACGCCGACGCTGATGCCGACGCCGACGCTGATGCCGATGCTGATGCTGATGCCGACGCCGATGCTGATGCCGATGCAGACGCTGATGCCGATGCTGATGCCGACGCTGATGCCGATGCGGACGCTGATTCTGACGCTGATGCCGACGCCGATGCTGACGCCGATGCTGACGCTGATGCCGACGCCGATGCTGATGCGGACGCTGATGCCGATGCGGACGCTGATTCTGACGCTGATTCTGACGCTGATGCCGATGCTGACGCCGATGCCGATTCTGACGCCGATGCGGATAGCGACGACAACAGAGGAGTACCTGTAATGGCGAATAACCAAGGTACACCACCGACATCTTCTCTAGGAAGATATAGTGCAAGTGGGTCAGGAAGTGTTGGAAGCGGAAGAACTAGTTACCTTGGAAGCGCGAAACAATATCCAGCAACCGGTGAGGACACTGACACATCGATCACAGCGTTAGGAGCATTAGCCGCATTCTTTTCTGGTATTGGTATATGGAAACTTAGAAAGACAAAAAAAGAAGACTAAAAAACGGGATTGATGAAGGGAATGTTCCCTTCATTGATCTTTTATGGGGTGATAAAATGTCGATTCAATTAATTGAAAATAAATTCCAAGTGGTGGAAGAGCTGCTTAGTAAGATGCGGACAAAGCAGGTGAGTCCTCTCTTAATTATCAGTATCGGTAAATTCGCAGAACGCAGTCAGGTCGTTGAGCTGTACGGCGATAATTATCAAACAATTTGGAATGATTTTTTATCATACTATAAAAGAAAGAACCTTGAACAAGCCCCGTATTTTCGACTAGATGTTGTAACAGAGGAAAAGAAGATTACTTTCCAAGAACTTCAGGAATTGATTGGCAGTGTCAAAAGGAACAACTACGGCGATTTCAATTTTCGGGTAAATGGAAGAAAGAAGCAGAGCTTTTTAATGGAAGAACTGGTGGGAAATGCGATCTTAAAGCCTAGCAAAGAGCACAAGGTCGGGCGAAATCTACCGGAACTTTCAATTGATGATCAAAATTATCGTGGCTATATGAAGAGAAAATATGGCATAAGAAACGCGAAGACAGCTCAGTTATCAACTGCTCCACTGTATCTATTTAAAACCGAAGCTTTTTACTTTGAAAATGATCAGGTTTTTCCTTTGATTGATTATGGAAATGGCAATCGGGTGCGGTCCGTTTCGGTTTTAAATTTGAATCAAATGACTGATCTAGTGATTGAAAAAGGCAGTGACTATCTAAAGCGCCAATTAACAGAGACAGGACAATTTATTTATGGTTATTTCCCCTGTTATGACCAACGAATAAAAGGCTATAATTCTGTCCGACATTTTTCTTCCTTATATGCGTTAGCCGAAGCTGCCGGATACACGAATGATCAACAAATAAAGCCTTTACTTGAAAAAAGTCTTCAATGGGGCATCCAGCATTTACTCTCAGAAGTCTCGGGCTATCTTTTGGTAAAGGAACCGTTAAGCTCCAGTGTAGAATACAAGCTGGGAGCACAAGCAACAGCGATTTTAGCGATTGCTAAATATAGCGAAGTCACAGGAGATTCGCAATTTCAACCGATTTTAAGGCGATTGATTGTTTCTGTAAAGGATAAATTTATAACAAAGGACAATCGAACCATCCATGTGTTGGATTCGCAATTACAAATCAAGGAAACATTTAGAATCGTTTATTATGATGGTGAAATCCTTTTTGCCCTGCTTCGGGCTTATGGTATTTTCAAAGAAGCAAACATCATGCAGATTTGTGAGGATCTCATGAATCAATTTATCGCCGATGACTACCAAAAATATCATGATCATTGGCTTAGTTACGCAACCAATGAACTGCTGATTTATCAAGAAAAGAAAGAGTATTATCAATTTGGCTTGGACAATGCACTTGGGAATATTAACTTCATTGATAAACGAGATACGGCTTATCCCACAATGTTGGAGTTGCTAGTCGCAGCGTCTAAAATGATTGAAAAATTATCAAGTAGCGAACTGAAAACGCAAATATTCCAAAGCTCAAAAGAGTTCAATGTTGTGAAGGACAGGATCAATTCAGTCATGAGAAAAAGAGTTCAGCATGAAATCACGACTGGCGTCATGTTTCCAGAATTTGCCCAATTTTTCAAACAACCAAATACGATCAGCTATGGCTTTTTTGCTAGACATGACCGTTTTAGAATGAGAATCGATGATGCTGAACATTTCCTGTCAGGATTAATTAACTATCGACTACATGAAATGAGGAGGTAAGGATCATGGTAGGGACGATTCGTTTTATCGCATTAATACTCATCGCACTGTCTTATTTCCTTATGCGTTTGCGGAAGAAGAACGAACGGAGCGAGGACTCACAAAAAGACGACTTGCAAAATTTCCAAAAAAACGAAGAGGGACTCTATCCTTGGGAAGCTGATACGGACGACTCGCCAGATCGGATTCCAGCAAATGCGAAACGCTATGTAAACAAGGCTCGATTAAAACGAGGAAGATGGTAGAAACAAGAAAAACGAGGAGAATTGGAAAGCATTCTCCTTTTTTTTGTTCAAATGTTTGAATATCAATGCTATAGTAGTGGAATAAAAGAGCAAGAAACAAAAGTTTACATAATATAATTATTTGTTTATTAGATCGTTTGGGTTGAAATGAATCTGGTTCATGGAAAAGAGGGTGTCTTTTTGAACAAACAGAAGATTGTTGGTGTATTACTGATATTGTTGGTTATTCTAATAAGTGTTTTTTCCTTCAAAGTAACCGAAGCCTGGATGTTTAAAATAATGATCTGCGCTGTCGCACCATTTTGTGTTTTGATCTACGATAGGTTTATCAATCTGAATAGAAGAGCAGCCAATTATTTCTTTGCGCTGCCATCGTTGATTTATCTATTAATGTGTTTTGAAAATGGCGCCATTCATATTATTCCATTCTTTGTTTTGATATTTATTTTCTTCGTTGTCTTTGTAACAGGGATTGCAGGATCAATGAAATCACGAGGGAAAATATAATATTAGCACAGCACTTCAGACACGATATACCAAAAATAAAAACGAGCGAACATTTGCTTTCAATCCAAAGAAAGCTGTTCGCTCGTTTTTTATTATGAAAACAGCTGCATTAAAAATCCTGAGATAATTAACACGATCGCGCCGCCTAAACGATTTCCCATTTGGGCAAAGGCGATTAATTCCATGCGGTTAGCAGCAGATAAAACAGCTACGTTACCGGTTCCGCCCATTGAGTTATTGCATAGACCGGCAGTAATCGTTGATTCGACTGGGTATAATCCGAATAGACGACCAACGAAACCAGAAACGACAGAAATAACAATAACACTTGTCAAGCATAGGACAACAAATTGCCACGTTAATGCGGAAGCTAGAACGTTCAAGTTCAATAACGCAATACCGATACCAGCTAGTACAGCAGCAGTCAGGTTTTTAACAATCAAGTTGTTAAACATGATTGCGGCATCTTCATAATATTCTGGCAAGATATTGGTAATTTTACAAATAACTACGATGATGATCATGAAGGCATAGGCATGGATCTTTGGAACAAAGAAGTTACAGATTTGACCTAAAATGTAGAAGGTCAATGCCACCATCAGCCCAACACCTAGTTGAGCAATATCAGGTTTAACTTCACGAGGTTTGCCATCGCCAAGATCGCCTTTTTCCATCAGCTTCCCATTACCATTTAATTTTGGCAATGATTGTCCCGCACGAGCAACTAACGCAGCACCAATAATTGCTAAAACATTTGTCATGGCAGTTGCCGGGATCAAACGAGAAATAATTGAGGACGCATCCGTTCCTAAAACGTGAGCATAAATCGTTGATAAAGGAACAGCGCCAGCACCGACACCACCAGCCATCGCAGGCAACGAGATATATAAAACAGAATTCGCAAAGCCGTTACCGATCAGCATACCAACCAATCCGACAGCGAAGAAAGAAACGACCATAGAAATAAGTGCTACGGGAATAAAACGAACAGAGGCTTTCATTAATAACTTACGATTCATTCCAAGAATACTACCGGAAATTAAAGCCGCGATATAAAAGTCTAAAAAGCCCATATTGCTGACAAAGTTTTGCGTTGATTTTACGACTTCAGCAGGTAAGATACCAAAGGTTGCGATTGCTGCAGAAGCGAAGATCGCAAAGACTGAGCCGCCGCCTAAATAGCTTTTGACGATCGGAATTTTATTGCCGATAAAATGAAATAAATTCCCAAAAATTACTAGAATAGCGATTGGTCCAATCATATTTGTAGGCAATTTGCCTAAAGCCATCGCTACGATCAGGACAACGACCATGATCAAATAAATTGGAAGGCTAACACCAGTGATTTTGGTTGACCAGAAGCTGGTCTTTTTTTCTTCAACTGGCATCGCAGTTGTTGATTCTTTTTGTGCCATTTTTAAAAGATCCTTTCTTTAGTAAAGCATTGTTGAATCCATAAAAATGGGGAGTAGCATTGCATCTACTCCCTCATTTTAGAGAGTGGTTTTTAGTTAGTGGAAATCGAGGAATTAGTCTGTGTATTCAGGGACCCATTTAGCTGCTTCAACCGCTGCTTTGACATCTGTGATTTCTTCGCGGTTCAATTTTTGATCAACGACTGATTTCACTACCGTTTCAGCGATGATTTGAGAGAATTCCGTCAATTTAGCAACAGGAGGCAAGATAGACGCACCTGGTTTTGTCACATCCACGATTCCGCCTAACGCGCGACTTGCTTGAGAAATTATTTCATCATTTACGCGAGTTGAAGTCGAAGCGATCAAGCCTAAACCAAGTCCTGGGTACATTAGGGCATTGTTGGCTTGGCCGATTTGGTAAGTCACGCCTTTGTATTCCACATCAGCAGCAGGGATACCTGTACCGATCAAAGCTTTTCCGTTAGTCCATTCGATCAAATCTTTCGCTGTAGCTTCTGCCAATTTTGTTGGATTTGATAACGGCATAATGATTGGACGAGCAGTGTGTGCCGCCATTTCCTTGACGATGGTTTCGCTGAAAGCACCTGGTTGTGTAGAAGTGCCGATCATGATTGTTGGATGAATTTCTTTTACAACGGCTTCTAAGTTTGTTAATTCTTCGCTGTTAGTAAATTCAGCACGTTTTCTTGCAAATGGAATTTGACCAGGTGTTAAGCCTTCTGTATCTTCAAACAACAAACCTTGTTTGTCGACTTGGTAGAAGTGTTTGCGTGCTTCTTCTTCAGGTGTTCCTTGACGAACCATTTCTTTTAATAAAATGTTGGCAATACCAACGCCGGCAGTCCCAGCACCGAATGTCAGGATGGTTTGATCTTTCAAGGCTTCACCAGAAATGTTCAATCCGCCTAATACACCAGCAAGAACAACGATTCCGGTTCCTTGGATATCATCATTGAAGGTCGTGATTTTATCTTGATATTTTTCTAAAATGTTTGCGGCATTGCCACGGCCGAAGTCTTCCCAGTGTAATAGTAATTCAGGGAAAAGATCTGTCGCTGCTTCAACGAATTGATCAATGAAATCGTAGTAAGTGTCGCCAGTCACACGTTCATGACGGTTTCCCAAGTAAAGTGGGTTATTCAACAATTCTTCGTTGTTCGTACCAGCATCGATGGAAACAGGTAAAACTTGTGCAGGGTTGATTCCAGCTGCAGCAGTGTAAACCATTAATTTACCGATGGCGATATCCACACCGTTGACACCCCAGTCGCCCATGCCTAGAATTCCTTCTGCGTCAGTCGCAACGATCAAACGAATGTCACGGCCGTCAGCGGCGTTTTTCAAGCTGTCTTTGATACTTTCTGGATCATCAATGGATAAGAAAGCCGCATCTTGTGGTTCAACGAAAATTTCGTTGTATTGTTCGATTGAATCAGCCACAACTGGATCATAAACGATTGGCATGAATTCAACTAAATGTTGGCCCATCAATTTGTAAAATAATGTCCGGTTGGTGTTAAACACGTTCATTAAGAAAATGCGTTTTTCCAAATCTGATGGTTTGCTTAAGTATTGTCCGTAAGCTTGAACGGCTTGTTGCTCTAATGTTTGAACGGTACTAGGCAGCATCCCAGTAATACCATATTTTGCTCGTTCTTCTTTGGTAAAGGCTGTTCCTTTATTTAAAAAGGGGTTGTTTAATAAATTTAAACCTGTAAGCATAATTAAATCCTCCTAAAATTTGATTGCAACGGAAGTATAAAAGGTGGAGGAAAGTATAGTCAAAACGTTGGGTAACGATAAGTTTTGTTTATATGAGGGATATGATTAAAAAAGTAAGGGAGCTGAGGAAAATTGGCGTGCAAAACGTAGCTGGTCCTTTTTTTCTCTTTAACACAACGGAAATAAATTGGGTTATACTTAATATAATAAGAATAAAGATCGTTTAAGTTGCAGAGATTGAGAGTAATATCTGGAAGGAGGAGATGCTATGTTAATCGGTGGAATTATTTGTTTGCTAGTATTCGTAGTGTTGTTGATCGCTCTTTCATTGTCAGGTTTACAGCGCTTCGATGAGCTGGTGACGCTCAAAGTGATTGCTTTACGGCGTCCGTTTATCACTAAGATCATGCTCTTTTTTACAAAACTTGGTCGAGCTACAGGTGTGATCATTATCATCGGTGCGCTGGCTTTAGTCCCGCCGTTTCGTTCAGCAATTCTGAAACCGGCTGGCTTATCTTTGGCTCTTAGTTGGGGCTTAGCCTATATTATCAAGCGTTTGATAAAGCGTCCCCGTCCAGTGGGTCAACGGTTGGTCGAAGAAGTCGACGCCAGTTTTCCTAGCTTTCACGCGACCTGTTCCAGTGCTCTTTATTGCTGTATCGCGCTTGGTGGTGGGGAAGTCTATCCGCAATTCCTACCATTATTGGTAATCATCTGTCTAGTGATTGCTGGAATGATTGGTTTTTCTCGGGTGTATTTAGGGATTCATTATTTGTCTGATGTAGTAGGCGGCTGGCTATTCGGTGCGGGGATTACGCTGATTTTGCAGTGGGGACTGCTTGTTTATAGTTGATTATTCTGAATTAAATCAAGAGAGTCAAAGCTATCTCATCAAAGAGAAGCTTTTGACTCCTTTTTTAACATTAAAGGAAGTATAACATTTTAAGCGGTCAAAGGATTGATACATC
>OBZH01000330.1_pt1 | contig 57977 bp, 60 predicted proteins | sample 1476881 | NCBI WGS metagenome assembly OBZH01 (sample SAMEA2580230, study PRJEB22360) | human gut metagenome | biome: human gut; feature: human-associated habitat; material: faeces | place: Denmark | collected 2008/2010 | reverse complement strand
AATCCTTAATCAGAGGAATTATGGTTGAACTGCAAAAGCGAGGACTGTCAAATGGAACTTGGAAGAAGGTTCTCCTTTCCAATGTTCTTACCGAAAGAAATGAATTGAATAAGAGCCTTTACCCAGTTTATTCCGTGTCTGTTATTCAAGGGATTGTAAATCAAATGGAATATCTTGGTCGCTCGTTCGCTGCCAGTGATACATCAAAATATCATGTGGTACATTATGGTGATTTGGTATATACGAAAAGTCCAACAGGTTCATTTCCTTACGGAATTATAAAGCAAAGTTACAATCAAAACGAAGTCGCTGTGTCACCTCTATATGGAGTTTATGAGCCTAAAACATTTTCAACGGGTGTGTTCTTGCATGAGTATTTCAAGAGTGAATTGAATACTCTGAACTATCTTCACCCTCTCGTTCAGAAAGGAGCAAAGAACACAATAAATATTGCCAACCAACGCTTCTTAGAGAGCTATGTCGCTATTCCCAGTAATGCTAACGAACTGTTAGCAATATCAAAATTGTTATGCTCGTTAAATACAAAACTGGAATTTCTGCAAAACATACTAAAACAATCTCAAGGACAAAAGCAGTATCTACTTCGTCAGATGTTCATATAAACATCTGACGAAGCAAGTATTGCTTCTGCAAATTATAGTTTACCAGAGCATTCTGTTCTGCTAATAGTTTACTATCTATTGTAGATAACAACTTGGTATATTTAAATTGCTCTGAATGTGACGGACAAAAGACTTTTGCTTTTCCATAGTCCTTGAAATATATGTGAGGTATCGCCATACCAGTTTTATAAGGTTCAAAGTTGAAGACCGTCAGCAAATAATAAAGGTATTGGAGAGAATAACCTTCTTTGGCTTGTAAGGTGTTCAATGTGCCTGCCGCAGAGCACTTGCCTGCCACGTAAAAAACAGTTCCAACTCCTGAACCATCTTTGATAATATAAATGGCTTCATTGAGGGTTGCGTAACAATCAAGGTATCCAACTATGCCATTAGCACCATATACAGGATATGTACCACTTTCTAAGACCTCACTTTCTTGTAAAGTTGAGGAATTGCAAATCATGCAATCCGACAAACGTACATTTGGCTTCCCCCTATGCACCATATTCTGTGCAATTCCTCTGATTAAGGATTATGAAGTCTATAGGTCTGCGATTATTGAAATAGAATATAGCCCCAAAGATAGCTACCATTCCCATATAGGGGGTGCTATTGTACAAATATCAAAACGAAACAAGGATAATCATCTATGCAATGTATTATCAGTTAGTAATCGCCAAGGATTTATAAAGCAAAGCGAACAATTTGAAGATAGGAATGTTGCAAGTGACGACACATCAAATTACAAAATTGTAGAAAAGAATGACTTTGCTTATAACCCTGCAAGAATAAACGTGGGATCAATTGCTCGCCTTACAAAATTTGAGACTGGCATTGTCAGTCCAATGTACATTTGTTTTCGTACAAAGGACTGCTTACTGCCAGAATATCTTGAACTTTTCTTTGAATCCAGAAATTTCTTCTATCACATACAAAAGAGATTGGAAGGAAGTGTAAGGCTTTGCCTTTCTTATGAGGAGCTTTGCAACATTCCAATTGTGATACCATCAATCGAGAAACAAAAACAAGTTGATCTCCATCTGTCAAAATTGGCGCAAAAGATTGATTTGGAAATGAAAATCTTGCAATTCGTCCAGCAACAGAAGACTTATTTGCTTCACCAAATGTTCATATAAACATCTGACGGAGTAAATATTGCTTTTCTTCAAGCAACAAGTTTACAAAATTCATCTCGACATCGGCTTTTCTTTCAAATGAAGAGAGAAAAGCCGAAATTACTTTTTGTTCAGAGATGTTCGGTATAGTTATTTTAAATTTTGCCAAATCCTTTTTCTGAATGTTTGGCAATCCAGAACCTATACGAAGTTTCATTATTTCACTCTCCTTTGATTTTAGAAATTGGTACAGGTATTCCGTTTTTACATTATCCGTAGTATTTTGAATTGTGTAGCAATGTCCGCCACTCCAAAAAGGACAGGCGTTGAATTGTACATAACCGCAAGAGTTGCCACCCTCACTTATTGAGATGGTGTTAGCTTCTACATTATAATCGTTATAAAATCCAGATGGCTCTATTCCTCCATTCATAACATAATACTTGCCACTTTCTGAAAGAAATTCACCATTGATTTGTTTGCCTTTAACTACATCACCTATATCTTCCAATACAACAACATCACCTTTTATGGCATTGAAAAGTCTTTCTGAAATCGCAGACCTATAGACTTCATAATCCTTAATCAGAGGAATTATGGTTGAACTGCAAAAGCGAGGACTGTCAAATGGAACTTGGAAGAAGGTTCTCCTTTCCAATGTTCTTACCGAAAGAAATGAATTGAATAAGAGCCTTTACCCAGTTTATTCCGTGTCTGTTATTCAAGGGATTGTAAATCAAATGGAATATCTTGGTCGCTCGTTCGCTGCCAGTGATACATCAAAATATCATGTGGTACATTATGGTGATTTGGTATATACGAAAAGTCCAACAGGTTCATTTCCTTACGGAATTATAAAGCAAAGTTACAATCAAAACGAAGTCGCTGTGTCACCTCTATATGGAGTTTATGAGCCTAAAACATTTTCAACGGGTGTGTTCTTGCATGAGTATTTCAAGAGTGAATTGAATACTCTGAACTATCTTCACCCTCTCGTTCAGAAAGGAGCAAAGAACACAATAAATATTGCCAACCAACGCTTCTTAGAGAGCTATGTCGCTATTCCCAGTAATGCTAACGAACTGTTAGCAATATCAAAATTGTTATGCTCGTTAAATACAAAACTGGAATTTCTGCAAAACATACTAAAACAATCTCAAGGACAAAAGCAGTATCTACTTCGTCAGATGTTCATATAAACATCTGACGAAGCAAGTATTGCTTCTGCAAATTATAGTTTACCAGAGCATTCTGTTCTGCTAATAGTTTACTATCTATTGTAGATAACAACTTGGTATATTTAAATTGCTCTGAATGTGACGGACAAAAGACTTTTGCTTTTCCATAGTCCTTGAAATATATGTGAGGTATCGCCATACCAGTTTTATAAGGTTCAAAGTTGAAGACCGTCAGCAAATAATAAAGGTATTGGAGAGAATAACCTTCTTTGGCTTGTAAGGTGTTCAATGTGCCTGCCGCAGAGCACTTGCCTGCCACGTAAAAAACAGTTCCAACTCCTGAACCATCTTTGATAATATAAATGGCTTCATTGAGGGTTGCGTAACAATCAAGGTATCCAACTATGCCATTAGCACCATATACAGGATATGTACCACTTTCTAAGACCTCACTTTCTTGTAAAGTTGAGGAATTGCAAATCATGCAATCCGACAAACGTACATTTGGCTTCCCCCTATGCACCATATTCTGTGCAATTCCTCTGATTAAGGATTATGAAGTCTATAGGTCTGCGATTATTGAAATAGAATATAGCCCCAAAGATAGCTACCATTCCCATATAGGGGGTGCTATTGTACAAATATCAAAACGAAACAAGGATAATCATCTATGCAATGTATTATCAGTTAGTAATCGCCAAGGATTTATAAAGCAAAGCGAACAATTTGAAGATAGGAATGTTGCAAGTGACGACACATCAAATTACAAAATTGTAGAAAAGAATGACTTTGCTTATAACCCTGCAAGAATAAACGTGGGATCAATTGCTCGCCTTACAAAATTTGAGACTGGCATTGTCAGTCCAATGTACATTTGTTTTCGTACAAAGGACTGCTTACTGCCAGAATATCTTGAACTTTTCTTTGAATCCAGAAATTTCTTCTATCACATACAAAAGAGATTGGAAGGAAGTGTAAGGCTTTGCCTTTCTTATGAGGAGCTTTGCAACATTCCAATTGTGATACCATCAATCGAGAAACAAAAACAAGTTGATCTCCATCTGTCAAAATTGGCGCAAAAGATTGATTTGGAAATGAAAATCTTGCAATTCGTCCAGCAACAGAAGACTTATTTGCTTCACCAAATGTTCATATAAACATCTGACGGAGTAAATATTGCTTTTCTTCAAGCAACAAGTTTACAAAATTCATCTCGACATCGGCTTTTCTTTCAAATGAAGAGAGAAAAGCCGAAATTACTTTTTGTTCAGAGATGTTCGGTATAGTTATTTTAAATTTTGCCAAATCCTTTTTCTGAATGTTTGGCAATCCAGAACCTATACGAAGTTTCATTATTTCACTCTCCTTTGATTTTAGAAATTGGTACAGGTATTCCGTTTTTACATTATCCGTAGTATTTTGAATTGTGTAGCAATGTCCGCCACTCCAAAAAGGACAGGCGTTGAATTGTACATAACCGCAAGAGTTGCCACCCTCACTTATTGAGATGGTGTTAGCTTCTACATTATAATCGTTATAAAATCCAGATGGCTCTATTCCTCCATTCATAACATAATACTTGCCACTTTCTGAAAGAAATTCACCATTGATTTGTTTGCCTTTAACTACATCACCTATATCTTCCAATACAACAACATCACCTTTTATGGCATTGAAAAGTCTTTCTGAAATCGCAGACTTTAGCTTTTTCAAATCCTCAATGATTTTGTTTTGGGTGGCGATACGTTGGTCTATTAATGAAATAAAACGAATTAATTTTTTTTGCTCTTCCATACAAGGATATGATATGTTGAATCTCTCAATAATATCATAACTAAGATTTTGTTGCTTAGTTCCTTGGGCATATTTTATACCAATGATATTGCCATGCTTCTTATACCACGAGTAAAGAAATTCATTTTGGATGTCCATTTTAGATGTAAAAGCCATACATGCTTGGCTGATGGTCGATTCTCTTGTTGTAATTGAACAAGTACCCCTAACACCATTTGCTTCAAGTCCATATATCGCTATTACAAATGTTCCAACAGGAAGAAGTTTTAAGCTGTTATTTTTTGCAGCTTCCTCTGAAATTTTCTCTTTAGTATCAGATATATAATGCTCTTTGAGTTCACCGCTGGTAATCCAATTTATAGAGCCATCAAACTGATTTTTATTCATTCTACTTGGTGTATTTCCAGAATAGAGTTCGAATTGTTCTCCAATAGAAGACATTTCCCACTCCCCACTAAACTCCGGAAATCTCAAATTTGGAACATTGCATTTATCTTTATTGTTATTATTTGCCATAATCATTTTATTTTTCTAGAAAATAACATTGAGGATTTGTAACGAACAAAAATTATTGGATTAAGCCTAGCTCTTTCAAATAAACATCTATCTGTTTATCTAGTTCTGCTCGTTTTGCTTCTAATTCTTTAATTTCAGTCATGACCGCATGGATATCTATTTCTTCTTCCTCTTCAAAAGTATCTACATAGCGAGGTATATTCAAATTATAATCATTCTCTTTAATTTCTTGTAAAGTAGCACAATGACTATATTTTTCTATTTCTTTTCTTTCACGATATGTATCGATAATTTTTTGAATATGTTCAGGACGTAACTTATTCTGTGTCTTTACTTTTTCAAATTCCTTACTTGCATCTATAAAGAGGATGTTGTCATCTTCTTTGCGGCATTTTTTTATTACTAAGATACAAGTGGGAATACTGGTTCCATAGAAAATATTGGCAGGCAGTCCAATAATAGCATCAATATAATTTTTCTTTTCAATTAAGAATTGGCGGATTTTTCCTTCTGCAGCTCCACGAAATAATACTCCATGTGGTGCTACACAAGCCATTGTTCCTCCATCATTGAGATGGTAAATCATGTGAAGGATAAAAGCATAATCTGCTTTAGATCTCGGAGCTAATACTCCAGCCTTACTAAAACGGTCGTCGTTATTGAATTTATCTGCTGCAGTCCAGTCTGCAGAAAAAGGAGGATTGGCAACTACGGCGTCAAATTGTCTGTCTCCAAAAGCGTCAGCTTCTAATGTATCTCCATTTTGGATGTCAAAGTCATTGTATTTTACACCATGAAGAAGCATATTCATTCTACAAAGATTGAACGTTGTAGGATTCTTTTCTTGACCAAAAATAGAATCGGCTTTACCACTTTTAGCTGTACGAAGAAGTAGGGAACCGCTACCGCATGTCGGGTCGAACACATCTTTTAATCGTACTTTGCCTGTTATTACAATTTCAGCTAAAATCTGACTAACTTCTTGTGGAGTATAAAACTCTCCCGCTTTTTTCCTGCTCCGGCAGCGAATTGACTTATCATGTACTCGTAAGCATCCCCTAGAATATCTATATCTCCGGCTTCTTGTAATCCAAAGTCGATACCATTTAGTGCAATTAATACATCACTAATTAACTTATTCTTGTCGTCAGCAGTCTTTCCTAGTTTGGGAGAAGCTAAATCCAGATCAGAAAATAAACCACCAAAATCATCCTCACTATCCTGTCCTATTGTAGAATCTTCTATTTTTTTGAGTGAACGTTCTAAAGACGGCAAAATATTTTCTTTCTTGCTGATTAGCTCTATGATGGTGGAGTAAAGATATTCCGGTTCTATAAAATAACCTAGATTTTGAATACATTCTTCTTTTACATCCTGTTTTAATTCCTCATCCTTGCCATTCCATACTTCTTTGAAAGTAATATGATCTTCTTCTAATATTTCGTTGGCATAAAGTTCTATTTTTTCGGATAGATATTTGTAGAAAATAAAGCCTAAAGTGAAATACATAAAATCACTAGCAGACATGTTTCCTCTTAAAGTATTGGCGACAGTCCATAATTGACTGCGCAATTTTTGTTGTAGTTCTTCGCTCATATATTTAATGTAATTTTATTCCCAGTTAAATAATTCTATTATCGAATGTAGTTTGTCCATTATCCTTTTGAGTAGTGTACGGCGTTCTTTTAGTCCGATTCTTTTCTTTTTGACGGCTTCCTGAAGGATTTCGGGCTTTTCTTTCTGTAAAAAATCGTATTCATTTAGAAACTTAATGAGGGCTTCTTCATCAATTCCTTCTTCTTCTGCCAACTCTTGAATAGCTTTATAACGTTGTTGACTAACATAATTCGTCAGTCTACTTTCTAAGTCAATTGAACCATCAGATTTAGATTTGCTAAATCCATCTTTGTCATTATCCACGTTTTGGCGAATAAAGCCATCTATAAGTTTGGCTTTGTTACGCATAACAGCATCTTTTATCATAGTATCTAAAATCTGTTGACGTCTTTCTTGATAATCATTGCTCGAAGGATCTAAGTCATTGATTAGTGTCAGGATATATGCTACATTTATCACGTCACTATGAAGGAGTTCCAGACAGAAATCAATATCGTCTAGAGTTCTTTCATCTTTGCCATAAGGAGGCACATCTGTATCTCCTGTATTTTTCTTGTCATCAGGATTAGGGTTAATTACCCCGGTGGTAATATCTAAATATTTACTTCGAAAATCCATGAATTCTTGTTCTGATAAGATGAATTCTTTGTCGTCAGGTTCGAAGTCTTCATAGATTTGCATTTCTGCCCGCTTTTTTATAATTTCACGGAAAGCTAATACAAAGTCTCTTTTTTCATATTCACTTTGTAATTTATCAATACTTTGTACATCAGGATATTTTTCTTTAAATTTCAAAGATAACTCATTAAACTTTTCTTTTACAACAGGAAAAGGTTCACGTAGAATTGTATCTGCGGGATTATTGTTGCTAAATAATTTTATGGCAGCATCTACATTGTTTTTTAAATCACGGAAACATACAATTTTTCCGAAACGTTTCTTTTCATTTAATATACGGTTGGTTCGGCTAAAGGCTTGTAGCAATCCATGATATTCTAAGTTCTTATCAACATAAAGTGTATTTAGTTTTTTAGCGTCAAAGCCAGTAAGAAACATACCTACAACAAGAAGCAGATCCAAAGGTTCCATATCCTTCTTTTTTTTCTTCATGCGTAGATTTATGTCATCATAATAGGCACTAAAGTTATCTGTTGTGAAAGATGTACCAAATGTGTTGTTATAATCATTCATAATGACTTGTAGTTCATCTGCCGTAACTTTATCATTAGCATAGCCTTGGTTCATTCCTGTTTGTTCGTCATCTTGGCTGCTATTTGCTGCATATGTAAATACAGCCCCAATCTTAATTTTAGGATTGAGCTCTTTAAATATTTTGTAATATTGTAATAGCATGGGGACAGATTGGATTGCGAACAGCGCATTGAATTCGCCATCAACTGTTGACTTGTTGAAATTTGTAAGTATGAATCTGGCTATCTCTTTCATGCGAGCTTCATTCATATAATCAATTCCAGATTCATCTTTACCTTTATAATATTCAACTAAGAAACCTAGCACATTTTCATCAGCAATAGCATCCTTGATGAGATAACGGTGAAGGCAGTCACTAAACACTTCTTTTGTGGTATGCTCTTGTTTGGCATTCTCTACAAATATAGGAGTACCTGTAAATCCGAAAATTTGAAGGTTACTGAAGAATTTGACAATATTTTTATGGCAATCACCAAAATGACTGCGATGACATTCATCAAAAATCATCACAACTTTCTGATGGCGTACTTCTTGAAGATACTTGTTATAGTAATCTTTGGTTATAGCACAATTCAACTTTTGAATAGTAGTAATTATGATTTTAGAATTACCGCTTAATCGTTTGATTAGTTCATAGGTATTATCAGTTCCATCAACAGCACCTGGTTCAAATGCTTCGTATTCTGATTGGGTCTGTGTGTCTAAATCATGACGGTCTACAACAAACATAACTTTGTCTATACCATCAAGCTCTGAAACTAACTGGGCGGCTTTGAATGATGTTAATGTCTTTCCTGCCCCAGTAGTATGCCATATATAACCGTTTTTATTGGAGTTCTCTACTCGTTCTAATATACGTTCTACTGCGTAGAATTGATAGGGACGGAGTACCATTAAGCATTTATCGCCTTCATGCAATACAATGTATTTGCTTATCATTTTTCCCAAGTTACATTGGTCAAAAAAGAAATAAGCAAATTTACTTAAATCGTTAAAAGGTATATTTTCGGGGTCTGTCCAATTAAAAGTAAATTTGTAGCCTCCATTAGGGTTGTTGGCAAAATAGCGTGTGTTTACACCATTGGATATGACGAATAATTGTATATAATCAAATAATCCATGAAATGAGGTTTTATGATAGCGTTGAATTTGGTTATATGCTTCTTTTAATTCAACTCCTCGTTTCTTTAATTCTATCTGAACTAATGGTAATCCATTTATTAAGAGGGTTACATCGTAGCGACATTTTTTTCTCCCTTCTACTGTTATTTGATTGGATACCTGGAATTCATTTTGGCACCATTTATTTTTATTCAAGAATTCTACCCAAATACGTTCTCCATCTTCTGTTTCTAATGGATATAGGTCACGAAGTTTTTTAGCTTTCTCAAAACGTGTTCCTCCTTCCAAATAAATACAGATCTTTTCAAATTCTTTATCAGTGAAATGTTTTCTCTTGTGTAGGGAGAGTTCTCTTTTATTGTGTTTCTCAAGTTGCTTTTTAAAATTGGCGTACAGATTATCTTCTTCCTTGATAGAAATATATTCATAGTTCATTTCCATTAAGGTTTTTATTAATCCGTTTTCTAATACTTGTTCACTTTGGGTAACCATATGTTGTCGTATTTTTAATCCATAATCTAATAGATTAAGGATAAGGGAGCTTAAAATTGAATCTTTTCAATGAGGAAAAAGAAAAGATGATTTTAATATCTTACTTTTCTATCAAATTATGTTGTAAAGTATTGATTTTATTGTTATCAGTTCGTGTGTTATTGTAAAACTGATATTCTATAGGTCTTTATTCTGTTAGTCTCATAAGCAACTATCAATTCTAGCATTTTGCTAGAATTGATAGTTGCTTATGAATGCGTTTTTATTCTACACTTGTAGTTGATACACTGAAATTCTCTACTAATGTACTACCTTTCGTTATATATTCCTTTTCTAAGCGGTTAACCTCTTTGTTGTCTATATAGGCAATAACAGAAATTTTTAGTTTTTTGCCTGCTTGTTCTGATGTACTTATTACTGATCCTGCACAAGTCATCATGGAACCTTCTTTACCTGTCTGGCAGCTTATCTTATTTTCTGTCACTTTATTTACCAAATATGAATCACCTAAATATTCGCCATTTTCATTGTATAATTTTGCAACTCCGCTGGTGTTGGCTGCTCCGAATGCGATATTTAGATCAAAATCGTCTGTATTTCCCGACTGCTCTATAACAATTTTGTGTACTCCTGTTGTGTTTTTATTATCGTCATCGTTTCCACAGCTAACTAGGATGACTCCTAAAAATAGGGCAATTATGCCTAATAATGATAATATTCGCTTCTTCATGTTTTTTTGTTTATTATTACTTAATTATTTCTTCTTCCTGTGCTTCAAAGGACAAAGATACGTATTTATTTTTGAAAACAGAGGCTTGTAAGGATATTTTTTATTCTGATTTTTGGATTTAAGAGATGGGGTGTTGGGGGCCGGTTTGTCCGGATCAGTCAGCCAAAGGACATTTTCTTCTTTATAAGTATAAGTACTAGGAACATTTCGGAATACTATCTTATAGCTGCCATCATAATTCTGGCAGCTTTCTATTTCGGGAGTCTTGATTTGACCTTTTATAATAATCAGATTTTCGGAAGTATCTATCATAGGCTTGTGTGTAAATATAATAAGTCGTGCAGCTGTTTTTATTTATTATTTGGGATATAAAAGTAAGAATATTTTCCAGAATATCAAAACCGAAGTCGAAAAAACAGTGAATGACTTTATTCAGCTTTGTATTGTTATAAATATAGAGTGAGATTCGGTTTGGGAGTATTGAACGTGATAAAAGAGATTTGTTTTGCCAATGAAATCATTATCTTTGCAAGGTATATATTAATGAACGAGGAGGATATTATGCTTGCATACACATATATTGAACACGGAAAGTTTGAATTGCGAGAGAAGGCGAGACCGGAAATAAAGGATTCACGGGATGCAATCGTGCGTGTAACACTTGGTAGCATCTGCACCAGTGATCTTCATATTAAACATGGCAGTGTGCCGCGTGCTGTGCCCGGAATAACTGTCGGGCATGAGATGGTAGGTGTGGTAGAACAAGTAGGGGCTGATGTCACTTCGGTGAAGCCTGGTGACAGGGTGACTGTGAATGTCGAAACTTTCTGCGGTGAGTGTTTTTTCTGTAAGCATGGATATGTGAATAACTGTACTGATCCTAATGGCGGTTGGGCTTTAGGTTGCCGAATTGATGGCGGTCAGGCGGAATATGTCAGAGTTCTTTATGCGGATCAAGGTTTGAACCGTATTCCGGATACAGTGAGTGATGAACAAACTTTGTTTGTCGGTGATGTGCTTGCAACAGGCTTTTGGGCAACACGCATCTCGGAAATAACCGCGGAAGATACTGTTCTTATCATCGGTGCCGGACCTACCGGGATTTGTACTTTGTTGTGTGTGATGCTGAAGAAACCCAAGCGCATTATTGTCTGTGAAAAGTCTCCTGAAAGAATTCGGTTTGTCTGCGAGCATTATCCTGATGTGTTGGTGACTGAACCGGAAAACTGCAAGGATTTTGTTCTCAAGAACAGTGACCATGGTGGTGCAGATGTCGTTTTGGAAGTGGCAGGGAGTGACGATTCCTTCTATTTGGCTTGGAATTGTGCCCGTCCTAATGCTATTGTCACGATTGTAGCCCTCTATGATAAACCACAACTTCTTCCTTTACCTGATATGTATGGCAAGAATTTGGTTTTTAAAACAGGTGGAGTGGATGGCTGCGATTGTAACGAGATTCTCAAGCTGATTGAGGAAGGTAAAATTGATACTACTCCTCTTATTACACATCGATTTCCGTTGAATGAGATTGAGGAGGCCTATCGTATCTTTGAAAACAAATTAGATGGAGTTATTAAAGTAGCTATATCAGGAAATAAATAAAAATAGAATTTGTGTATGAAGAATATACTGATAGTAAGTAATAATGATATGTGCCGCAGTCGTATGGCACAGGAAATTTTGAACTCCTTCGGTAGAGGGATGAAGATTAGTACTGCCGGTATTTTGGCTGGAAATTCTGTCCCTGACGTTGTTTGCCAAGTGATGGAACAAAATGGATATGACTTTTCGCGTAGAAAGCCCTGTGACGTTGCGACATATGCCCAACAGACGTGGGATTATGTCATTACCCTTTGTCCGGAAGCAGAGGAAGTGCAAAAGGAAATGCAGGGTGTAGTGAGAAAATACGTTTCTTTCAACTTTACAGATCCCTTTCAGGGAGGAATTCATGTAGAAGATGAGCAGGAAGAACGGGTTAGGGCACTATATGACATCATGCATAAAGAACTGTATGAGTTCTTTCGAAGTGAATTGATGGAAAAGTTGTTACCTCGCTGTTCCTGTGGCGCAAATACGTATTGTAGGTGTGAGTAGGAATATAAGTAAAATCATATATGTACATCATCCGGTGATGGTGGCAGATCTGTGTCATTTTGAACGCGAAGTTGCCAGAAAGCAATAGCGGATGCGGCGGCTACATTGAGAGAATCGACACCGTTTGCCATAGGAATGCGGACTACATAGTCCGCCTCATTGATTGTTTCGTTTTGAAGACCATCCCCCTCTGTTCCCATTACGATGGCTAACTTGGGTTCGGTTGCTAAGATAGGATTATCGATAGAGATTGATTTCTCCGTGAGTGCCATAGCGACTGTACGGAAACCCTGTTTACGCAACTCATTGGGAGAACCGTCCAACCAAGTCCATGGTATCAGGAAGACAGAACCCATCGAAACCCTGACTGCACGTCGGTTTAACGGATCACAAGAATTGCGTGTTAATAATATAGCATCTATCCCCAAGGCGGCTGCGGAACGGAAGATGGCTCCGATATTAGTAGCGTCTACCACGCCCTCAATGACTACGATCCGTCGAGCTTTCCGACACACCTCCTCTGCACTTGGTAGTGCCCGACGACGCATGGCACAGAGGACACCGCGCGTCAGTGTATATCCGGTCAATGTGGCAAGTAACTTTCTTTCACCGGTATAGACAGGTATATCACCACAACGTTCAATGATGCCAGCGGCATCACCAGTGATATGCTTCTGTTCACACAAGAGGGCTAAAGGCTCATAACCAGCATTCAGAGCTACATGGATAACTTTGGGGCTTTCTGCAATAAGCAATCCCTTATCAGGCTCGATACGATTCCGTAATTGAGCTTCGGTGAGGGTACTGAATATTTCTACTCCGGAGTCTGTTAAGGATGATATTTCTATAATGGGCATAGTGATTTCTTTAAGCGATCTATTTTATTGCAGCAATGATAGTATGCGCTTCTTACTTACCGATGCAAAAATGTTGAAAGATATTTTGAAGCACCATATCATTCGTAACCTCCCCCGCTATGTCCGAAATAAAGAAGATACACTCTCGTATGTCTTGCGAAAGAAAATCCCCGGAAATCTGCGAATCAAGTCCGTTTTGTACTCTATGAATAGCTTCCAAAGCTTTGTTTAAAGCTTCGTAATGTCTTACGTTTGTCACAATAATATCATTCTGTGTCACTGTAGGCAAGTGTGCAGCATCAATAAGCATTTTTTGTAGCTCACTTGTATTCTTCCGTTGTTTGGCCGAGATGAAAATAGATTCCGTAGATTCTTTGGGGAAGTCTTTTAATAAAGATAATACATTCTCTTTCTGTTTATCTTCAATCAAATCAGTCTTATTGAATACAACAATCAAATGTTTTCCTTCACAACGTGGAATTATTTTCTCCGATAACTGTTCAATTTGAGAAGCGGCATTCACAGCATCTACCATCCAAAGAACAATCTCCGCCTGATCCAACTTCTGAAAAGTACGTTCAATACCCAAACTTTCAATCGTGTCATTGGTTTCCCGGATTCCGGCGGTATCAATGAACCGGAAAGTGATTCCTCCGATATTGACAGTATCTTCGATTACATCACGTGTTGTCCCGTGAATATCACTGACAATGGCTTTATCCTCATTCAATAATACATTCAGTAAAGTCGATTTTCCGGCATTTGTTTCACCGATGATAGCTACGGGAACACCATTCTTAATGGCGTTGCCGACACTAAATGAATGAGCCAACCGCGAAATGACCTGTTCAATTTCATCTGCCAGTTTCCTTAATGCCGAACGATCGGCAAATTCCACATCCTCTTCGCTGAAATCCAACTCCAATTCAATCATGGAAGTGAAATTCAACAACTTGTTGCGTAGATCTGTCAGCTCTTTACTGAATCCACCCCGCATCTGGCTCATTGCCAATCGGTGAGTGGCAGCAGATGAAGAAGCAATCAAGTCCGCCACAGCTTCTGCCTGACTTAAATCCATCTTTCCATTGAGGAAAGCACGTTGTGTATATTCTCCCGGCTGGGCCATGCGGCAACCGTTTTTAATAAGCAACTGCATCACCTGTTGAAGAATATAAGTGGAACCATGACACGTGATTTCCGTGCTGTCTTCTCCCGTATATGAATGAGGAGCACGGAAAAGGCTGACGAGCACTTCATCAATCATCTCGTCTCCGTCATAAATACGCCCGAATGTCAAAGTATATGGTTTTTGTTCGCTCAATAATTTGCCAGCTTTGGCTGGCTTGAAGATGCTGCCGGTAATAGAAATAGCTTCCGGACCGGAAACGCGGATGCTTCCGATAGCACCGCCTTGAGCGGTAGCGATGGCACAGATAGTATCTTGAATCATTGTTTTTTCTTTTTGGATGAGCAAAGATAATTGTTTCTAAGTAAAAAACAGAAAATTGAGCACAACTTGTGCTTTATTTGTTTATATTTGCTGCCGTGCAGTGGTACACCAAACAAAATAAAACAATAATGCTTATGGAACCAGCGATTAATTTATATTCTTCCAATGAAAAGAGTGAACTCATACGGGAGAACTCACAAGAAATACTTTCTGTCCTTGCAGCTCATCAAATAGCTTTGTGGGAATATGATATCATTACGGGCAAATGCTCCTTTTCAAACGATTATTTTTTTACACTGGGATTAAAGGATGCCGGGATCATTTTTTGAAGATATAGATGATTTCTATCGGTTTATTCATCCGGAAGATATTGAATTCTATAAACAAGCCTTTGCAGAAATGCTTTCATCAGACTCTAAGACCTCACAAATTAGAGTTCGTTGTATAAGTGAACAAGGGAAAGTAATTTGGCTGGAAGATCATTTTCTGTCTTACAAAGAGAGTTGCGAAAGTCATCCGGGTAAACTGCTGGCATATACGGTGAACGTCACTTCACAATGCGAAAAGGAGCAACATATCAAATATCTGGAAGAGTATAATCGCAAAATAATTGAAGCATTGCCGGAATTCATTTTTATTTTTGATGATAATTTCTTTATTACCGATGTCCTGATGGCACCGGGAACGATATTGCTTCACCCTGTGGAAGTGCTACGCGGAGCAGATGGACGATCTATTTATTCACCGGAGGTTAGCGACTTGTTTATTTGTAACATTAGGGAATGTTTGCGTGATGGTAAGTTGAAAGAAATAGAATATCCGCTTGAAGTGGATGGAAGTCTGCATTATTTTCAGGCACGTATCGCCCCCTTTGAAGGAAACAGGGTACTTGCCTTGATACATGACATCGGAGACCGGATTCAGCGTTCGCAGGAATTGATCGAAGCTAAACGTCGTGCGGAAGATGCTGATAAAATGAAGTCGGTCTTTTTAGCTAATATGAGCCATGAAATTCGTACTCCGTTGAATGCTATTGTTGGTTTTTCGGAGATTATCGCAGTGACAGAAAGTGAAGAAGAGAAAATGGAGTATCTGGAAATTATTCAGAAAAACAGTAACTTGTTATTACAGTTAATCAATGATATTTTAGACCTTTCCCGTATTGAATCCGGCAAATCGGAAATGCATTTCCAGCAGGTTGAGATTGCAGGACTAGTGGAAGAAGTGGAAAAAGTGCACCAGCTGAAGATGAAGTCGAATGTAGAATTGAAAGTGATTCGTCCCGAAGGAGAATACTGGACTTCTACTGATCGTAACCGTGTGATGCAGGTATTGTTCAATTTCTTGTCGAACGCAATTAAAAATACGGAAAAGGGAAGTATAACTTTAGGCTTGAAACATGAAGGCTCCTGGCTGAAACTGTATGTCAGCGATACGGGTTGCGGTATATCCAAAGAGAAACTCCCTCAAATTTTCACCCGGTTTGAGAAACTGAATGATTTTGTGCAAGGCACCGGATTAGGGCTTTCAATTTGTAAAAGCATTGTAGAACGACTGGGCGGCCGTATCGAGGTAACTTCAGAATTGGGGCAGGGGAGTACGTTTGCACTCTATTTGCCTTATCAGGAAGTACCGAAAGAAGTTGCTGAAAGAAGCCTCTCACATAAGAAGAACGTCGATGAGGATAAACGTAAAAAGATATTAGTGGTAGAAGACATTGAGTCGAACTTTGTCCAACTTAATATTCTTCTGAATAAGGAATATATTATTTCATGGGTACGCAACGGACAGGAAGCCATCAATAGTTTTATCCGCGAAAAGCCGGATTTGATTCTGATGGATATTCGTATGCCGATCATGGACGGTATTCAAGCCACTGAAAAGATCCGTACTATTTCTCTGACTGTGCCTATTATTGCAGTGACCGCGTATGCTTTCTATACTGAACAGCAACAGGCTATTCAGGCAGGATGCAACGCTGTTATCTCAAAGCCCTATTCTTTGGAAAGGTTGAAAGAGACAATAGAATCTTATATCGGATAATTAATTTTCTAAAAGAGAACTAACATTCTGAATGTTGTAGTGTTATTTATTATATAGTAGTAACATTATAATATATTAGAATATGGAGAAAGTGAAAAAGATAGTCCTTATCGGGGCAAGCGGCTTTGTGGGCTCTGCCCTTCTGAATGAAGCATTGAATCGTGGTTTCGAGGTTACGGCAGTGGTTCGTCATCCGGAAAAGATAAAGATAGAGAATGAAAATCTGAAAGTGGTGAAAGCCGATGTCTCCGCGCTTGATGAAGTGGCTGCCGTTTGTAAGGGTGCAGATGCTGTTATTAGTGCATTCAATCCGGGATGGAATAATCCTGATATATACGATGAAACAATCAAAGTTTATCTGACCATTATTGATGGAGTGAAGAAAGCGGGTGTTAATCGCTTTTTGATGGTAGGCGGTGCCGGTTCTTTGTTTATCGCTCCGGGCTTGCGTCTGATGGATTCCGGTGAAGTACCTGAAAATATATTGCCGGGAGTGAAAGCTCTAGGAGAGTTCTATCTGAACTTTTTAAAGAAAGAAAAGGAAATAGACTGGGTATTTTTCTCTCCGGCAGCGGATATGCGTCCGGGAGTACGTACAGGACGTTATCGGTTGGGAAAAGATGATATGATTGTAGATATTGTAGGAAACAGCCATATCTCTGTTGAAGATTATGCCGCCGCCATGATTGATGAACTGGAATATCCGAAACATCATCAGGAGAGATTTACAATTGGTTATTAATAAAAAAACAATGGCTTGAATCCACACATATTATCAGTGAAAGATTCAAGCCGTTATACATTCTTTTAATTGCAATTTTATTCTTTCGATTACAATTTAACTCTCCTGAATATAGATTTATATCCTGTCAAGTACTGTCTTAATTAGCGTATCGATTGTATTCTTATATCCGGTGTTGGCCTCTTTGATAAGTCGGTTGGCTATCACCATGCAGACGGTCATAGCCTTGTGTCCCATCAATCGGCTAAGTCCTGCCAAAGCTGAACTTTCCATTTCGAAGTTGGTAATTTTGTAACCTTTATATTCGAACGCTTCAATCTTATTATTTTGTTTCGGGTCTGCTAACGGGATACGAAGTTCACGTCCTTGAGGACCGAAGAAACCTCCGGCAGCGATTGTCACTCCACGTACCATGTCGTCTTTGGCGATCCGGTCAATCAATTCTTCATTGGCATCAATGACGTAAGGAGCAGGAGCGCACATATTTCCCGACCAACCCATGTGATTGAGGAAAGCACGTTCGAAAGGCAAATCGCATACGGCATTACGTCCGGCATAGAAATTCAGTAACCCGTCGAAACCGATGGACTTTTGTGAACAGACAAAAGTTCCGACAGGCGTATTGGGTTGCAGACCGCCACATGTGCCGATACGCACTAATTCCAGTTGGCGGAACTGATCCTTTTCTTCACGGGTGACAAAGTCGATATTGGCGAGTGCATCTAATTCATTCATTACGATGTCGATGTTATCGCAACCGATTCCTGTAGAGACTACCGTAATCCGTTTACCTTTGTAAGTACCCGTGATGGTTTTGAATTCGCGGCTTTCCACTTCACATTCTTTGTTTTCGAAATGAGAAGCTACGAGTGCTACACGTCCGGGGTCACCTACCAGGATTACTTTATCTGCCAACCATTCGGGTTTTACGTGAAGATGGAATACTGAACCGTCTTCATTGATTATCAATTCAGAGGATGGAAAGTACTTTTTCATGTCATTGAAAGGTTTTAGTTTTATAATAGGATTGTATCTATAAATAGAAACGCCGGAACCGGATTTAAGTTCAGAAGAAGTCTCTTTCTTTTTCCATAGGAAAGGGGAGAACGTCTTACGACTGAAATAAAATCGGATTCCGGCGTTTGTGAACGATTATTTGCTCAATGGCTGATTGCCAGCATTGCCTGTTGTCGGCTTGGCGATATTCTCACGCATGGAAGTATCAGCTTCGATATTCTTCATGCGATAATAATCCATGATGCCTAAGTTTCCACTGCGGAAAGCTTCAGCCATTGCTTTAGGAACTTCAGCTTCTGCTTCGATCACTTTGGCACGAGCTTCCTGTGCTTTTGCTTTCATTTCCTGTTCGGAAGCTACTGCCATAGCACGGCGCTCTTCAGCTTTTGCCTGTGCAATATTCTTATCTGCATTAGCCTGATCGATTTGCAGAGCCGCACCGATGTTCTTACCTATGTCGATGTCCGCAATATCAATAGACAGAATCTCGAAAGCAGTTCCTGCGTCCAGACCTTTACGAAGTACAAGTTTAGAGATAGAATCCGGATTCTCCAATACCGATTTATGGTTTTCAGAAGAACCGATAGACGAAACGATACCTTCACCTACACGGGCAAGGATCGTATCTTCACCTGCACCACCGACCAGCTGGCGGATATTGGCACGTACTGTAACACGAGCCTTAGCTATCAACTGGATACCGTCTTTCGCAACAGCCGTTACAGGAGGAGTATCAATCACTTTCGGGTTTACAGACATCTGTACAGCTTCGAATACGTCACGTCCTGCCAGGTCGATAGCAGTAGCCATCTGGAAAGGCAATTCGATGTTGGCTTTCGATGCCGATACTAAGGCGTGAACTACCTTTTCTACGTGTCCGCCAGCCAGATAATGGGCTTCCAGTTCGTCGCGGGTGATATTTTTCAGACCGGCTTTGTGGGCTTCGATCATTCCCGGAACGATGATATACGGCGGAACGTTACGTATACGCATTAAGAATAGTTGTATCAGCGAGATGTTAACTCCCGAAACTTTAGCCGACAACCAAAGGAAGAACGGCACGTAATGGAAAAATATTATCAAGAAGATAATACCTCCGGCTATCAGAAAGATAGGCAAGTAGAAAGATGATTCCATTGATGTTTTTATTAAGTGAATATTATTTTCCGTGTTTCTCAACCATAATTGTACCGTCGGTGATACGGCTTACGATAATCGGTGTCTTTTCGTTGAGGAAGCCATCTATCGACTTCACCTCCACGATGTTTCCGTTGATTTCTGCATAACCGATTTGTGCCAGGCGGGTGGTACTGATACCGGTATCGCCTACCTTTACGCTATCCTCTGCACTACGGTCTACCTTAGAATCAATGTCTTTTTTCAGAGCCAGTTTGTCGAGCATTTTCGACCGCATGAACCAGACGAGCGACCCGATACAGGCTACTCCTGATATTCCCAAGGTAATGAATCCCGCTGCCATACCTAGATTGGCAAATGCATAGTAATTGGCATAAATGATGCAAACCAGTGCAGAGATTCCTGCCAGACTAATACCGGGTATGACAAACAGTTCTACCAGAAACAGTATTACTGCGGCGATAATGAGAACGGTGATAATAAGTATATCCATAGTTCAGAGTTATTATTATTTTGTTTTTTCCGCGTTTCGTACATTTATTTCAAGAGCATCCAGTTCGCCGGACATTTGCAATATTCTCTTTTCCAAATCAAGAATGGCCGGAGTCAATATTGTTTTTTCCTGTTTATTGCCGGTTGCATAACGTAGCCGCATGCTATTGAGTTTTTCTTCTTGCTGACGATAGTCTTTTTCCATTTGCTGGTAACGTTGGAAGAGTTGTTTGGCCTTGGCCGATTTGAAATCTTTCAGAAGATAATAAGTCGTATTATCATCAATCACAAACTCGAAATCTGCAATCCGGCGTTCCTGCGGCTTATGGCTCATAGCGGCTTCCAAGCGCTGTTGTGCTTCGGCAACTGCCTTTTTATCTTTCCATGTTTCTTTCAACGAATGAATCTGTGCCAACCGAATCATTTGCTGCTGGTCCATAGCTTCATAGTTGTAGGTCTGCTTTGAATTGTTGGGGATAAATACATAGATGCAGACCTTTCCTTCCGGTTGGAAACGGTCGGAAGCAAACCAACCCAGATTATTATATTCGTCGATCACATACATATAGTCATTGTAGGGAGAATTAAACGGCATCCCTACATTCTCCGGTACAAGATACGTATCGGTGTTCGTATTGTAACGGGTGACAAAGATATCATATCCTCCCAGCCCTTCGCCGTCGCTTGCGTAATAAATAGTAACACCGTCCGCCATAACAAACGGATAGTTGGCGTTTCCGGAATCATTGATACTGCCGGGCAACGGACGTCCGTTACTCCATTCATCTAACAGCTTATTTTTTGAAAGAATATCCAGATTTCCTCTTTCGCCTTTTTCGCTATAATAGATTTTGTTTCCGATTTCGGTTTCGTAGACTGTTCCCGGGTTATCGCCTTCAGTTTTGAAGAACTCGTTGAAAGTAAACAGCTTACCTGATTCTTCGCTAATTTTATAAGCATTCAGGAAAGTAGACTTGTCTACCACAAAACTGTCGATAATGGAGACATCTTCTACGCCTTTCAGCATACGGAGATCGGCTTTGCTTTTCTCTAACAGCTTTTCAGCTTCTTCGGTAGGGCGTTTTCGTTTCTTTAAGTCGGTGATATATTCTTCGAAGCAGTTCACTGCATCTTCAAAACGGTACGTGTCATTGTAAGCTTGTCCCAGATAAAGCTGTCCGCTGGCTACCCGTTTCTTTACAGCCATTTCGAGAGGTTTCACAGCTTCTTCAGCTTCTCCTGTTTTCAGGCAACATACGCCATACCAGTAATTATAATTACCATTGGACGGTTGGGATTTAGCATATTTCTTAAAGACAGGCTTGGCTTTCTCGTAGTCACCTTTAGTGAATAAGGTGCGTGCCTGTTCCAGTGTTTGCGCAGAAACTCCCCCAAGGAAGAAACTGCAAATTAGAAATAAAATATATTTTCTTTTCATCGTTCTTAGCGTTTATGAGTGACGGTTTGGTAGAAAACGGTATCGTTTTCGGTCAACAGTCAATTTATCAATTGTTCAAAAGTACAAATTTATTAGAAATAAACCCTTTTTCAGCGATTCTATTATGTTAATTCTTCTTTAAATCATTCTTTTCGCTTACTTTTGCAGCCGATTTTTAAAGATATGACACAATTTACGGAAGAAGAGAAAACCATTCGCCGCATTGAACGGCGGTTTAGCAAAGGAGTGGTGCAATATGGATTGATAGAAGAAGGAGACAAAATCCTTATCGGACTATCGGGAGGAAAAGATTCGTTGGCGCTTGTGGAACTGTTGGGGAGACGCGCACGTATCTATAAACCTCGCTTTTCTGTCGTTGCCGTCCATGTAGTGATGAAGAATATTCCTTATCAGAGTGATACGGAATATTTGAAAGCGCACTGTGAGACGTATGGAGTTCCCTTTGTGCAGTATGAGACAGCTTTTGATCCTGCTACCGACACACGTAAATCTCCCTGCTTCCTCTGTTCATGGAACCGTCGGAAAGCCCTGTTCACAGTTGCCAAGGAACACGGATGCAATAAAATCGCTCTCGGTCACCATATGGATGATATTTTGGAAACTTTATTGATGAATATCACTTATCAGGGAGCTTTCAGTACAATGCCGCCCCGGTTGATGATGAAGAAGTTTGATATGACAATTATTCGTCCGATGTGTCTGGTCCATGAAGCTGATTTGGTAGAATTGGCAGCTTTGCGTCATTATCAGAAGCAAGTGAAGAATTGTCCTTATGAATCGCAGTCCAGCCGGAGTGATATGAAAGGAATTTTACGGCAGTTGGAAGCGATGAACCCGGAAGCTCGTTATAGCCTTTGGAGCAGTATGACTAATGTACAGGAGGAATTATTACCAGATAAAATAGATTAATTTGAATAGATTGTTATGAAAGGATTCTATACCATTTTGTTACTGATTGTATCTAATGTCTTTATGACATTTGCTTGGTACGGACATTTAAAGATGAAACAGGAGTACAGTTGGTTCGCAGCTCTTCCGCTGATCGGTGTGATTGCGTTCAGCTGGGCGATCGCCTTTTTTGAATATTCCTGTCAGATACCGGCCAATCGCATTGGCTTTATAGGCAATGGAGGCCCGTTTTCATTGATGCAACTAAAAGTCATTCAAGAGGTAATAACACTTGTTATTTTTACAGTGTTCACTACCATCTTCTTTAAAGGTGAGGCTTTACATTGGAATCATCTGGCTGCATTTATTTGTCTGATTGCAGCAGTGTATTTCGTGTTTATGAAATAGATATTTGCCAATTGAATAGAGGTTCTGTTTTACTCAAGTAGAACCTCTGTTTGTATAATATATATATATATATATATTACGGAGTAGTTATGTATTTTTTCATTCCCTCCGTATAATAAGTCTTGAACTCTCCATTTTCTCCACTATAAATAAAGTAGGCGTCAATCGTTGTATCCGCTTTGCAGAAAGCTTCCGCTTCTTCCAGTCCCATCACCATGAAGGCGGTGGCAAGGGCGTCGGCAGTCATACAGTCTTTGGCGATTACCGTAGAGGACAAGATATTGTGTTGTACCGGATAGCCAGTTCTAGGGTCAATCGTATGGGCGTATTTCTTCCCATCCTTATAATAATAATTGCGATAGTTTCCGGAAGTAGCCAAGCCTAAATCTGTTATCTCAAGAATTGTCTGTAAGTCTTGGTTTACGGCCAGTGAATCGTCGATGGGCTTATTGATTCCAATGCGCCATAAGCCTTTGGAAGGATTTTTCCCTTTCACTACCACCTCGCCTCCTATATCTACCATATAGTTTTTTATTCCCTTACGGTCGAGCAGTTGTGCAATTACGTCTACCGAATACCCTTTGGCAACGGCACTACAACTTAACATGGTACGAGGATCCTGTTTGATAACTTTGCCGTTATCCATTTTCACTTTTTTATATCCGGTGATTTGTAACAGACTGTCTATCATTAATGAATCAGGAAAAGCACCTTTTTTGAAACCGAATCCCCAAGCATTGGCAAGAGGGGCTACTGTAATGTCGAAAGCACCCTTTGTCTCGCGGGAAATTTCCATCGAGCGATGGAAGCATTTCTGGAAAAAACTATCAGTCACCAGCTCTTCATTGCGGTTGACGCGACTGATAACAGAACTGTCATTGAATGGCGATAAAGATTGGTCGAAGCGTTTTAGTTCAGCTTCTATTTCCGGTTTTAAGTCACCGTCATGCTGATAAGTAATTTTATATACTGTCCCAAACACCAAACCTTTGACACTGTAATAGCCACCTTGTTGATTATGTCTGACTAATATCCAGATAGTTGCCAAAATCAGGAAAGCCAGCCAAAGGAAACTTTTTTTTGTTTTCATACGCTCTTCTATTTGATGAGAAAACTCGTTTTATTGAAGAAATAAATGTTCAATTAATATCTTTAGTCCGATAATGACTAGAATGATACCTCCCCATAACTCTGCTTTCAGTTTCCGGGCGATGCCGCAGCCACATTGGATACCAAAGATCAGACCGATGAGTGACATGACAAATGAAACAAATCCGATAATGCTGATAGGAGGGAGGATTTCGGTATAATCCTGAACTCCCAGAAAGGCAAAGGAAATGCCGATTGCCAATGCATCAATACTCGTGGCTATTGCCATGGTTAATACCACTTTCGAATTTGCCGGATTGAACAGTTTACAACATTCTTCTTCTTTGAAAGATTCTAAAATCATTCGTCCGCCTAAGAAGGCAAGGATCGCGAAAGCAATCCAATGGTCTACACTTTCTATAAGATGACTGAATGTCTTTGCACACATCCATCCGATAAATGGCATGATTGCCTGAAAAAAGCCGAAAGCAAAAGCCATGACTAGCATGGGTTTCCATCGGGTACGTTTCAAAATAATACCGCTTGCAATTGAGACAGCGAAACAATCCATCGCCAGACCTATTGCAAGCAGCCAAATCTCTAGTCCTGTCATTGTATTCTAAAGAGGCAATTTATAAATAAGGGAATAAGTGATTCCCATGTTATTTGATTTAAACTTTCCGTAACCGGGCACGTACCATGGGTCTCCATATTCTCCGGTAGATGCTTTGGTTTTGTATTTCATACGTACCGACCACCCCATGTTGAAGTTTTTGTAAATACGTACTTTGACGCCTAAAACGATTTCCAGCCATTGCACCGATCCTTTCATACCCAGATGGCTGAATGGCACACTTCCTCCCCAATAACCGTCTTCCAAACTGGGGTTACCTATTACATCTCCCCAGATAGGATCATCTGCCGGCATTGTGGAAACATCATATTTAAATGAACTGAATGCATAGCGAAGTCCTGCATACAAGTAGCTATTCTTCTCTTTTTTCTTTGCCATGGTGTTGTAGTCCACACCGATTCGGAAGAATGGGGCCATTTTGCTCTTATAGTGTATGCCTGTTTCGCTCCAGGTATCTGTTCCTCCCATACCAAACTCAATAGTAGGGATGAATTTATTCTTGAGGTTAACGGCTACGCTGACTTCAGAACTCATAAAGTCGCCTCCCAGCAGCTTGCTTCCAATGCCATATAAATCCACACCGACATACGTACCATTGTAGAGCGGAATGGTATCTATCTCGGCAACCTCTTTTTTCTTCTGATCTCTTTTGGGCGTTTGCGCCGGACGTTGCTGTTGTGCCAGCAACGGAAGCCCAATGCAAAAGAGCAGAAGCAGACTAATTAGTCGTTTCATCAGGTGTGCGTTCTGGCCGATAATTATAGAATATCTGCAAGTTCTCGATTTCATTTGTATTGGCTTCTTTATTTTTTATATGAAGAGAATCTATCTGGTCCGGCTGCCCGTTGCCATAGGGAGGAGGGTTACCCGGTCTTCCCGGTTTTCCAAATTTAGCGCTGATTATATTTTGTTTCATCATATAACCACATTCCATGGACTGGAAATAAGGAGTATTTTGTTGTACAATGTATAATGTGTCAAAATCTTTTTCTCTACGTTTGGGATCGTATCTGAATATGAACACAGTAGTGTCACTTGTGTATCGTAGTGGCAACATCAGGGTATGCACATTCTTTTCATTGTTCAGAATGATAGAGTCGGTGCCTAATGCTGTGATTGTTAATGAATCAAGCGTGTCTTTTAATGCAATAGTAGGGTTATCCGGATTAATGGTATATATTGTGCAGTACATCATCGGACGTCCTGCCAATGAGCAATCGTTCTCATCCGAGCAGGCACTGTGTAAGCTGACTGCACCGCCAATGATAGTCAATATGAGAAAGATACGAATTAAATTCTTCATAGTCAGTTTATTGAATGTGAATCAAATTTTCTTTTCTATCTGATAGTTATTCCGTTCCGGTGCATTGCGCGAGATGAGTTCGCCAAGGAATCCGGCTAAGAATAATTGCGTACCTATAATCATTGCCGTAAGTGACAAATAGAAATAGGGAGAGTCGGTCACCAGTCGGTAGGGGAGACCGTTGTACATGGCATATAGTTTACTGGCACCTACGATGATGACAGAAATCATTCCTATCAGAAACATCAATGATCCCAACAGTCCGAAGAAATGCATCGGCTTGATGCCGAATCTGGAGAGGAACCAAAGAGAGAGTAAATCCAGATACCCGTTTACGAAACGGTTCAGTCCGAATTTTGTTGTGCCGTATTTACGCGCCTGGTGGTGTACCACCTTTTCACCGATTTTCTTGAATCCGGCGTTCTTTGCCAAATAAGGTATATAACGATGCATCTCACCGTACACTTCGATATGTTTTACGACCTCTTTGCGATAGGCTTTCAATCCGCAGTTGAAGTCGTGCAGGTTTTTGATGCCTGATACTTTGCGGGCAGTAGCATTAAACAACTTGGTGGGCAGTGTCTTTGAAATTGGATCATATCTCTTTTGCTTCCAGCCGGATACCAGGTCGTAGCCATCCTTTGTAATCATCCGGTAAAGTTCGGGGATTTCGTCCGGGCTATCTTGTAGGTCCGCATCCATCGTTATGACTACGTTTCCTTCCGCTTCAGCGAATCCACAGTAGAGTGCAGGTGATTTACCGTAGTTACGGCGGAATTTGATACCTTTTACATGTTCCGATTGAGCTTTAAGCTTTTCGATCACTTCCCATGAATGGTCGGTACTTCCATCGTTAACGAAAATCACTTCGAATGAGAATCCGTTGGCTTGCATTACCCGTTCTATCCAAGCGTAGAGTTCGGGTAGTGACTCTTCTTCATTGAATAATGGGACTACAACTGATATATCCATTTTTATTAATTACTATTTACGAATTACAAATTACGATTGAGACAGTCCGTTGTTTTCCGGTTTGGCTTTTTTCATGACCATTAGTCCGGTAGGGATAGCCAGAAGACTGCCCCAAAACACATCCCATGACAGTAATTGCATAGTAATGTTGATTGAGGTGAGTGAACGGGCGGTATCTATCGTTTCTTTTATAATATCTTTGTTTTCTGCCAGGGCAGGAGTGTTGGTCATTAACTCGTCCCAAAGTTGGATGTAAGAATTGACGATGAAGCCATGGTCTATGAATTGGAAATAAATGTAGTGCACCACAGCTACCAACAAAGAAGCGAACATATACATAAATATAGTAAAGAGTACTGCATGAGAAAACTGGATACTTCCTCCGCAGATTTTATCCCGATACATCTTCACGTAGTGGTAACCGATGAAGGGCACTGCCAGCGTCAGGATTACGAATAATAATGAAAGGAAGGGTATATGAAATCCTAACGGAAATAATATGAATTTCAATATCCAATAGATTCCCATATACGTGCCAAAGTGCATGGCATATTTTTGTAAATAACTTCTGTTTTCTGTCATCATCATTTATAAATTGCGCACAAAGGTACAAATAATCTCGGTTGGTAGGGGAAATATGGTTGTTAAAGTTAATAAAGCTACAAAAGTTACTGTCTGAATAATTTTTTTATGATTTTAATTGATTGAAATGTAGTCGGTTAGTTGTTGGCTGGTGAAAAAAGTTTCTTGCACCTATTGCAGAATCAATAAAAATGTCTACCTTTGCAACCGCAAAACGGGTAAGTCCTATACGGCCAGCTCCCTTCGAATCCTCCAGGGCTTGATCGCAGCAAAGGTAGTTGGTTGTAGCGGCGCGATATAGTAAGCTTACCCACCCCCGCCTCTTTAGCTCAGTTGGCCAGAGCACGTGATTTGTAATCTCGGGGTCGTTGGTTCGAATCCGACAAGAGGCTCAAAAAAGGATATATAACAAATCCAAGAAAAAAGCATTCAGGTATTAGTCTGGATGCTTTTTTATATATATTCGCATATTATCGAAATGCACAGTTCCCTAATTGTTGTAATATTCCATTTTTAAGAAAAGCAAAGATTTACAGTTTCTTTTTGATTCATCATTGTTATTCATTCTTGTATATTATGCTCAGGATAGGATCTGAGTAAAAGCATCACATTGGATAAATGGCGTTGCAATATTCCATGAAGTTGCTTGATGATATTTATATTCCCGGAGAGAAAAACGATGAATTGCAGTTGAGAGGCAATTTCTTGGTTCGTTTGTTTGCGTTCTTTACTTTCGATGTCATTTTGCATTAGATAAATGCCTAATGCTTTCTGAATATCGGCTATTCCCTTATCCCATTCATGTTCGCCAAGTGTTTGAATGAAAGTGCAATATTGCTTGAGCTTTTTGCTTAGCTTTTTTAAACTGTTGTATTCGGTGTCAATGGGAGGGTTAATGTGCGCAGAGCGTATTATGTTTGACATCTGTAAATAATACGTTTTCATTCCATTTTCAGAATTGAATGTAGTCAGGATATACTGTTTCGTAGCATCTGAAACCTCTTCCTGTAAGTCTTTTAATTGGCTGTTTTCCATAATCATTAGAATTTAAAAGATGAATAATTAGATTGATGGGGAGAGGAAGAAGTGCTAATAAAAAAGCGGTTTCGCCTGTCCCATTGTCTAACATACCGACGGCAGGTTTAGAGGTGCATTAACACTCTCTATGGGGGTACGAAACCGCCCATATAAGAGTTCACATACGAACATAAAAATGCTCGCAGCGATAGTAGGCAGGTTTCCCCACCGTCTGTTAATATGTTAGACGTTGCAAATGTAGCCTTATTAATCCAATTCGCAAAATATTGGAGATATTTATTGGTGCTTAGTGAAGCTAGTTTTCTTACAATGCAAAAAGATTTAGTGAATGGTTAATATGTAAAAATCCCCGGATAATGTAATTGTCCGGGGATGAATTATTCAAGTAAGAGAATATTGAATTATTTAATTCTTTTGTAACCATATACAGCCAAATCGCCCAATTCCTCTTCAATGCGGAGTAACTGATTGTATTTAGCCATACGGTCGGAGCGGCTTAAAGAACCTGTCTTGATCTGTCCGCTGTTAGTAGCTACTGCGATATCGGCGATAGTAGCATCTTCTGTTTCACCTGAACGGTGAGAAGTAACAGTAGTATATCCATGACGGTGAGCCATTTCGATAGCGTTCAGTGTTTCTGTCAGCGAACCGATTTGGTTTACTTTAATCAGGATAGAGTTGGCACAGCCTTTTTCGATACCCATTGCAAGGAAATCTACGTTGGTTACGAACAGGTCGTCACCTACCAACTGGCAACGGTTGCCGATGCGTTCGGTCAGTTTTTTCCAGCCTTCCCAGTCGTTTTCGTTCATACCGTCTTCGATAGAGTCGATAGGGAATTTGTTGATTAGTTCTTCCAGGTAGTCAACTTGTTCTGCGGAAGTACGTTTCTTACCTTTTTCACCTTCAAACTTGGTATAATCGTAAATACCATCGTGGTAGAATTCGGAAGAAGCACAGTCCATACCGATCATAACGTCTTTGCCCGGTTCGTATCCAGCAGCTTTGATAGCGGCTAGAATAGAGTTCAAAGCATCTTCCGTACCCTCGAGGTTAGGTGCGAAACCACCTTCATCACCTACAGCAGTGCTAAGGCCACGGTCTTTCAAGACTTTCTTTAAAGCGTGGAATACTTCAGCACCCATGCGCAGACCTTCTCTGAAAGAAGGAGCACCTACGGGACGGATCATAAATTCCTGGAATGCGATCGGAGCATCGCTATGTGAACCACCGTTGATGATGTTCATCATCGGTACAGGCATTACATACGTATTTGTTCCACCGATATAGCGGTATAGAGGAAGGTCCAGATAGTTGGCAGCAGCTTTAGCTACGGCAAGAGATACGCCGAGAATAGCGTTAGCACCTAAATTCGATTTAGTCTTAGTGCCGTCCAATGCCAGCATTGCGTAGTCGATACCTCTCTGATTGAGTGAAGACATACCAATCAGCTTCGGAGCGATGATTTTATTTACATTATCAACCGCTTTTTGTACTCCTTTTCCACCATAGCGCTGTTTGTCACCATCGCGAAGCTCCAATGCTTCGTGTTCACCTGTGGAAGCGCCTGACGGTACAGATGCACGTCCCATAATGCCGGATTCCAATACTACGTCAACTTCTACTGTGGGGTTACCTCTTGAATCGAGAATTTCTCGAGCTACAATTTTTTCAATTTTCATCGTTTCTATTGTTTTTGAATAAGATTTCTGCAAAAGTACGGACTTGACGGGGAGTGAGAAATCACTATAAATAGGTATTCTTTTTGTGCCTATTCCCTATATGTCGTTAGTCCGACCTTGTACTATAACAACGGGACGATGCTTTTTGTTTGAGTGCGGCGGGGTGAATTTGCAGGATTTTAATCTTTGATAATAACCCCTAACAGTGGAAGCAAATCCATTGCTTGCAGGGAAGTGATGACAGCCCCTTTCAGATCGCTGATGTTAAGCGTGATTCCGCTGATACGGGAAGTGCGCAAATCTATTCCGCGAAGCGGAGCGTGTGAAAAATCGGCTTCTACGAGATCGCAACTCTCAAATGCGACGGATGAAAAACGGCAGTCGTTCAGACTTCCGTTGCGGAGCTGGCTGTGTGCAAAACGTACCTGGTTCATTTTACTCATAGCCAGATTGATATAACCTGCGTTGCAGTCATGCAGCAAGACGTGATTCATCGTTGTTTCCGATAAATTGGTACCCAATAGTTTGCAGGAAATGAATTCTACCCGGTAGAGCGAACTTTCAGCAAAAGAAATGTTGGATAGGTCGCAGTTCTCGAACCTGACATCGCTCAGTTGAGAGGAACGGAATTTACATTCGCTGAATGTCTGATGCTGAAAGGTGCAGTTTTTGAAACTTTTGTAAGATTTGTCGATGCCTTCTTCTTTTCCTTTGCAGAATAAAAGATGAGAGACGGTTTCTTCTCTGTCGAGCCATTCCTGTAGGGTAGTAGTACTGACTTCCTGCTCTTCCATCATGGGAGGAACAACGCGGACGGGTTTGGTTGGGTTTCTTTTAATCATGCCGTAAAGGTAGGATTTATATTCGAATTATTAAATCTGTTTTCCCACATATCCGCCGGCTAACGTTGCGGCTAATCCTATTCCTATACTTAATAATGTATATAGAACAACTGCTCCGTAAAATTCTCCTTTCAGCAGACCTACGCCGTCACTGGAGAAAGTAGAGAACGTTGTGAAACCTCCACATAAACCCGTTGTCAGAAACAAACGGAACTCGAACGGAAGGTGGAATCGCTCTGAAAGGGCATAGAACAGGCCGATGAGAAAACTGCCGAGAAGATTGACCGTGAAAGTGGCCCATGGAAAATGATAAGGGACGATTCGTTCGTGCATTAACAACTGGATGAAATAACGCAGTGCACTACCGGTTCCTCCACCGATAAAGATATAGATAACTTCTTTACTCATTTGATTGAAAGATTGATATTATTTGTAGGCGGCTTCAAAATCTTTTTCGAATTGCTGGAAGCCTCCGGGATAAACAAGATTGATTTGTTCTGAAACGGTTGACGGATCATTTTTGTTTTGCAGAACGGATATGAACTTTTTGAATATCTCGCGAGGAACGCTCTCTATCCAGAAAGTGACAAGCGCATGCGAAAGGATATAAGAGTATTGCTCGTCCGTCATTTGCTGTTTCATAAATTTGCCCTGGCTGCTATTTAAAAATGTAGGAAGGTTTACTTCTCCCAGCATATACATCGTCCGAACTCTCCCTTGTTCGTATTCGGTAAATGTGTGGCGGACTGCTTTTTTGTGAATGGTGCAATGTTCGAAGTACTCCGACAGTCCTTCGTTAAGCCAGCTTGGAGGACGCTTGCCGAGAATCTGCGAAACGAAATGATGACTCAGTTCGTGATAGATAATGGCAAGACTTCTCTCCCGTCCATTCTCCCGTCCTAAGATGACTGCCTTTTGTAGCTTAGGTGAGTATGCACCACTTGCCTTGATAGGCAGAGACACATTGATACTTTCTAAGTAATCGATTGCTTCTCTTCTATTTTCAAATACATATAGTTGGAGGCTCAGCGTATCGGGCAGTCCGAATTGTGAATAGAAATCAACCTCATGTTGAAGAAACTGTTCTATCTTCTTCCGGTCTTTGTCGGGAAGCGGGTCACCGCCATATTCCACTTTTACGGTTTGGGCATGAAGCAAACCGCAGAAAAAGAAGACCGGGAAGAAAAGTAAAAATATGCGCATGATACATCTATTATTTCAGGTTGTGTAGCTTCATATATTTCTTTTTATCACGTTTACTCATGTCCTGCATGATAAGGTCATGGTCGGTCATAGCCTGATAGATGGTTTTCTCTTCCGGTTTCACATCTCCTTCAGTTGTGCGGAATACAGGAATAAAGTGGGAGTAAGGGTATCCGGATGATAATCCTCCTTTGAACTTATTTTCATCCAGAAAAAAGAAAGAGATGGCAGCACCTGTGGGGCCTGCCTTTCCTATGGCTTGTCCAACTTGTACTTCTTCGCCCGGTTCGATAAAATTCTCGTTCATCACCAGATAGGCTGCAAAAGTCTGATCGGGATGATAGATGAGCAGCTGTTGCGGGTTGGTGGTTTTACAGGCTATTCCGCTGCGGGTGGCGTAGATTGTATCACCTTGTTTGATGTGAAAATTCAAGGTCTTGAATGGTTCACGCGGATCGGTTTTCCAGGCTGTCTTTTGATTGTTCTTTACGGGTAAGGCATAAGGAGTCTGAATATTGAAATCTTTAGGAAATTTGCCCCGGCAGAACGTATAAGAAGAGGCACTTTTAAACGGATTGTCTACCTGTGCGTTCTTTTCTATTTTAAATATAGTGTTTTTTCCGTTACTTAAATTGTAGGAACGGTCGTTGGCACGATACAGATAATAGTCGCAATAGTCTTCATTGTAGTAATTGAGTTCGGTAGTTCCCTGAGCATCTTTTTCCCATTTTGACTCGATGATACCGTATGGACGTTCCAGCAGTTTACGTAAAGACTGCGCGGAAGTGTAGCTGGCGGACAATGTGAAAATCAATAGAGCGATCAATTTAAGGTGCTGTGCCATATTCTAAATAGTAAAGTGTTTATTGATATAGTTGGGATAATACGTTGCAAATATAGAAAGATTATGTAATATGCGTCTTTAATCCTTTTAATTTCTTCACCATAGACACTATATTTTTTCTAGCTTCTGGATTTGTTATCTGCTTTATATTTAAATGTTTATCCCGTTTCAACTTCTATATCCTTCTATATTTTCTTTATAAAGAAAAACACCTCTATTGTTTCCTGTCTATCTTTGCCATACGATTATTAACTAACTCATTTATATCATGAAGAACATGAAAATAGGAACTGCAATATGGGTCTGCCTGTTGCTCTCTTTTTTCTTCGGCACATCAGCAAAGGCCGAAAGTATCACTTCTCCTGACGGACAATTAAAACTTAATTTCTCTGTCAACATGCAAGGAGAACCGGTGTATGAACTCTCTTATAAAGGAAAAGAGGTGATTAAACCTTCGAAACTGGGACTGGAATTGAAAAATGATCCCGGACTGATGAAAGGATTCACTCTGGCCGATATTAAAACTTCTGCTTTTGATGAAACATGGGAACCGGTGTGGGGAGAGGTGAAATCGATCCGCAACCATTATAATGAAATGGCTGTTACCCTGAATCAAAAGGCGCAAGATCGTAATCTGATTATTTGTTTTCGTCTTTATAATGATGGCTTGGGGTTCCGCTATGAGTTCCCGCAGCAAAAGAATCTGAATTACTTCGTTATAAAAGAAGAACATTCGCAGTTTGCTATGGCCGGCGATCATACGGCATTCTGGATTCCAGGCGATTATGATACGCAGGAATATGACTATACCGAATCCAAGCTTTCAGAGATTCGCGGATTGTTGCAAGGGGCAATTACTCCAAATGCTTCTCAAACTCCTTTTTCACCAACAGGTGTGCAGACATCTTTGCAAATGAAGACAGCCGACGGGTTGTATATCAATCTGCATGAAGCGGCTTTGGTTGATTATTCTTGTATGCATCTGAACCTTGACGATCAGAACCTGATTTTTGAATCATGGCTGACTCCTGATGCAAAAGGGGATAAAGGTTATATGCAAACGCCTTGCCGTTCACCCTGGCGCACGGTGATTGTCAGTGATGATGCTCGTGATATTCTGGCTTCCAAATTGACTTTGAACTTGAATGAACCTTGTGCCTACGAAGATGTTTCCTGGATTAAGCCGATGAAATACATCGGTGTGTGGTGGGAAATGATTACCGGAAAAAGTTCCTGGTCGTACACGGATGATGTTTATTCTGTGAAACTGGGACAGACGGATTATTCCCAAACAAAACCGAGCGGGCGTCATGCAGCCAATAATGACAAAGTGAAGCGTTACATTGACTTTGCTTCAGAGCATGGATTCGACCAGATCTTAGTGGAAGGCTGGAATGAAGGATGGGAAGACTGGTTCGGAAATTCGAAGGATTATGTCTTTGATTTCGTAACTCCGTATCCTGATTTTGACGTGAAGATGCTCAATGCGTATGCAAAGGAAAAAGGAGTGAAGCTGATGATGCATCACGAGACTTCCGCTTCTGTACGTAACTACGAGCGTCATCTTGATAAAGCCTATCAGTTTATGATAGATAACGGATACAATGCTGTGAAGAGCGGGTATGTAGGTAATATTATTCCGCGTGGAGAACATCATTACGGACAGTGGATGAACAATCATTATTTATATGCGGTGGAAAAAGCGGCCGAATATAAGATCTGTGTAAATGCTCACGAAGCAACCCGTCCGACAGGATTATGTCGCACATATCCGAATCTGATCGGTAATGAATCGGCTCGTGGCACGGAATATGAAGCCTTTGCAGGGAATAAGCCGTTCCATACCACCTTGCTTCCTTTCACCCGTCAGATTGGTGGACCGATGGATTATACACCGGGTATCTTTGATACAAAACTTTCTTTCCTGTCAGGCGACCACAGTTTTGTACGTACAACTTTGGCAAAACAGTTGGCACTTTATGTAACGATGTACAGTCCTTTGCAAATGGCAGCCGACCTTCCGGAGGGTTACGAACGTCACATGGATGCATTTCAATTTATCAAGGATGTAGCCGTTGATTGGGATGACAGCAAGTATCTGGAAGCGGAACCGGGAGATTATATTACCGTAGCACGTAAGGCAAAAGGTACTGATAACTGGTTTGTAGGTGGTATCACCGATGAGAATCCCCGTACTTCTGCTTTTACACTTGATTTTCTCGAACCGGGAAAACAATATGTAGCTACTCTTTATGCTGACGGAAAGGAGGCGGATTTTGAAAAGAATCCTACTTCTTACCAGATAAAAAAAGGACTTGTTACAAACAAGAATAAGATGTCTGTGAAGCTGGCACGTAGCGGAGGATTTGCAGTAAGTTTGATTGAAGCAACTTCCGCTGACTTGAAAACGATCAAGAAATGGAAATAAGATTCCGGTAAAAAGATTGTTTCCGGATTCCCCGCTTTTTAATAAATATTAGTTGTGCTTCGCAAAGAAAACTAAAACTTTGCGGAGCGCTTTTTTTATAGGACGAATTCTTTTTTGTACTTTTGCGCCATCTTTTTTAAAACATCATCAATAAAGAGAACAACATGGGAGGTTTTTTCGGAACAGTCTCGAAAACTAGCTGCGTGACTGATTTATTCTACGGCACAGATTATAACTCACATCTGGGTACCAAGCGAGGAGGACTCGCAACATACAGTGAGGAAAAAGGTTTTATACGCTCCATTCACAATTTGGAAAGTACTTATTTCCGAACCAAGTTTGAAGGAGAACTGGACAAATTCAAAGGAAACGCCGGCATCGGCATCATTAGCGACACAGACGCACAACCTATCATCATCAATTCTCACCTCGGGCGCTTCGCCATTGTCACAGTCGCTAAAATAGTCAATATCCAGGAATTGGAAGAAGAACTTCTCAGTCAAAACATGCACTTCGCCGAACTTAGTTCGAGCAACACCAACCAGACGGAACTTATCGCATTACTTATTATACAAGGCAGAACTTTTGTGGAAGGTATCGAAAATGTGTTTAAGCACATTAAGGGTTCTTGTTCGATGTTGCTTCTGACGGAAGATGGTAGTATCATCGCTGCCCGTGACCGATGGGGACGTACTCCGGTGGTGATTGGAAGGAAAGACGGTGCTTATGCTGCAACGAGCGAATCGTCCAGTTTTCCGAATCTGGATTATGAGATTGAGAGATATTTAGGTCCCGGTGAGATTGTCCGTATGTATGACGATCATGTTGACCAGCTTCGCAAGCCCAATGAGGATATGCAGATTTGCTCGTTTTTGTGGGTGTACTACGGTTTCCCGACTTCTTGTTATGAAGGAAAGAATGTAGAGGAAGTGCGTTTCACCAGCGGATTGAAAATGGGACAGACAGATGAATCAGAAGTGGATTGTGCTTGCGGTATTCCTGATTCGGGAGTGGGTATGGCTTTAGGATATGCTGAAGGAAAGGGGGTTCCTTACCATCGTGCTATTTCAAAATATACACCGACATGGCCTCGTAGCTTCACTCCGAGCAATCAGGAGATGCGTTCGCTTGTTGCTAAGATGAAGTTGATTCCCAACCGTGCCATGCTGCAAAATAAACGTTTGTTGTTCTGTGACGATTCAATCGTGCGGGGAACTCAATTACGTGACAATGTGAAGATTCTGTATGATTACGGAGCAAAGGAGGTGCACATGCGTATCGCTTGTCCGCCATTGATTTATGCTTGTCCGTTTGTTGGTTTTTCGGCTTCTAAAAATGCATTGGAGTTGATTACCCGTCGTATTATCAAGGAACTGGAAGGGGATGAGAATAAGAACCTGGAGAAATATGCTACTACCGGTTCTCCGGAATACGATAAGATGGTTAGTATTATTGCAGAGCGTTTCGGTCTCAGTTCATTGAAGTTTAATACACTGGAAACGCTGATTGAGGCTATCGGATTACCTAAATGCAAGGTTTGTACACATTGCTTTGATGGTAGCAGCCATTTTTAAAGTAGTCAAATAGGATATTTAAGTATCCGGATAAAAGTATACAATAAAAAGAGCCGTGAATTGCTTTGTAATTCACGGCTCTTTTTTTACCTTTACGGCACTATAAACTATCAATTTGTAAATTGTAATTAGTAACTTGTAATTAAAACAATATGACTTTAGTAGACAGATTTTTAAAGTATGTAAGCTTCGATACACAATCTGATGAATCGACAGGGCTTACTCCAAGTACTCCGAAGCAGATGATTTTTGCTGAATACTTGAAAAAAGAGTTGGAATCTTTGGGATTGGAAGATATTACTTTGGATGAGCATGGCTATCTTTTTGCTACACTTCCTGCCAATATAAATAAAGAAGTACCCACTATCGGGTTTATTGCCCACATGGATACAAGTCCTGATATGACGGGTAAAGATGTCACTCCGCGCATTGTGGAAAAGTATGACGGTTCGGATATTGTGCTTTGTGCTGAAGAGAATGTAGTCCTTTCTCCATCACAATTCCCGGAATTGCTGGATCATAAGGGAGAAGACTTGATTGTAACCAACGGAAAAACGTTGCTCGGTGCCGACGACAAAGCCGGTATCGCGGAAATTGTATCAGCGATGGTTTATCTGAAGGAACATCCCGAAATCAAACACGGTAAAATCCGTATCGGCTTCAATCCTGACGAAGAAATCGGTGAAGGTGCTCATAAATTCGATGTAGAGAAATTCGGTTGTGAATGGGGATATACGATGGATGGAGGTGAAGTAGGGGAGTTGGAGTTTGAGAACTTTAATGCTGCTGCCGCAAAAATAACCTTTAAAGGACGTAATGTGCATCCGGGATATGCCAAGGATAAGATGATTAACTCTATCTATCTTGCCAATCAGTTTATTACGATGCTTCCCTCACAGGAAAGACCGGAACATACGACCGGCTATGAAGGATTCTATCATTTGATTGGTATTCAGGGGGATGTGGAGCAAAGCACTGTGTCTTATATCATCCGCGATCATGACCGTGCAAAATTTGAGAACCGTAAAAAAGAGATAGAACGTCTGGTAGCTCAAATGAACGCTGAATATGGAGCTGGTACTGCGACACTCGAACTGCGCGACCAGTATTATAATATGCGTGAGAAAATAGAACCGGTAATGCACATCATCGATACTGCTTTTGCAGCTATGGAAGCCGTGGGTGTGAAACCGAATGTAAAACCGATTCGTGGAGGTACGGATGGTGCGCAGCTTTCTTTTAAGGGATTGCCTTGTCCGAATATCTTTGCCGGTGGTCTGAATTTCCACGGTCGTTACGAATTTGTGCCTATCCAGAATATGGAGAAAGCAATGAAAGTGATCGTAAAAATAGCAGAACTGGTGGCTTCCAAATAAAAAGACGGTAAGCTCCGGTAATACTTAATACCTGATACTTAAAACTTAATACTTTAAAATAATGAAAACCACTCCGTTTACAGAGAAACATATAGCACTTGGTGCTAAAATGCACGAGTTTGCAGGTTATAATATGCCTATTGAATACTCCGGTATCATTGATGAACACATAACTGTTTGTCAAGGTGTCGGTGTATTTGATGTATCGCACATGGGAGAATTTTGGGTGAAAGGACCGCAAGCGTTGGCCTTTCTGCAGAAAATAACATCTAACAATGTGGCGGCACTGGCTCCGGGTAAAATACAATATACTTGTTTTCCGAATGAGGATGGGGGGATTGTAGATGATTTGCTGGTTTATCAGTATGAACCGGAAAAATACATGTTGGTGGTGAATGCTTCCAATATGGAAAAAGACTGGAACTGGTGTGTTTCTCACAATACGGAGGGAGCCGAGTTGGAAAATTCGTCGGATAACATAGCTCAACTTGCTATACAGGGTCCGAAGGCTATTTCGGTTCTGCAAAAGTTGACGGATATTGATCTTGCTACTATTCCTTATTATACATTTAAGGTTGGAACGTTTGCAAGTGAAGAGAATGTGATTATCTCCAATACGGGTTATACCGGTGCGGGAGGTTTTGAGCTTTATTTCTATCCGTCTGCGGCTGATTCTATATGGAAGGCTATTTTTGAAGCTGGTGAAGAGTATGGCATTAAACCTATCGGTTTGGGTGCCCGTGATACGCTCCGGTTGGAAATGGGCTTCTGTCTGTATGGCAATGATCTGGATGATACGACTTCTCCGATAGAAGCCGGATTGGGATGGATCACTAAGTTTGTGGAGGGCAAGGATTTTGTCAACCGTCCGATGCTGGAAAAACAGAAAGCGGAAGGTGTTACCCGTAAACTGGTTGGCTTTGAAATGGTTGATCGCGGAATTCCCCGTCATGGCTATGAACTGGTGAATGATGAAGGCGAGAAAGTGGGAGTGGTGACCTCCGGTACGATGTCGCCTACCCGTAAGATTGGTATCGGTATGGGATATGTGAAACCGGAATATAGTAAGGTGGGTACGGAAATCTGTATCGATATGCGTGGTCGGAAATTGAAAGCTGTGGTAGTGAAACCGCCTTTTAGAAAGTAAAAAATAAGCTTGTTATTGTGTATAGCCCCGGATAAGTTACGACTCTATCCGGGGCTAACTTATTTTATGATGGTTATTGCAAAACATATCCGTAAATATGTTGTTTATCCCATAGAAATAATATAATTTTGTCATCAAATACGATAAAATAATGTCTCAATTACCTACTCTTATAGCTGACCTCGCACTTATATTGATTTGTGCCGGTGTTATGACTTTGTTGTTTAAGAAGTTGAAACAACCTCTGGTCTTGGGATATGTAGTTGCCGGATTTCTGGCAAGTCCGCATATGCCGTATACTCCTTCAGTGATGGATACTGCCAATATTAAGACTTGGGCGGATATTGGTGTTATTTTCTTGCTGTTTGCTCTTGGTTTGGAATTTAGTTTTAAGAAGATTGTCAAGGTGGGTGGTTCTGCCATCATTGCTGCCTGTACCATCATCTTTTGTATGATTTTGTTGGGAATAGGAGTCGGCATGGGTTTCGGCTGGCACAGGATGGACAGTCTGTTCTTGGGCGGTATGATTGCGATGTCGTCTACTACTATTATTTATAAAGCTTTTGATGATTTAGGATTAAGGAAGAAGCAGTTCACCGGACTTGTGTTGAGTATCTTGATTTTGGAAGATATTTTGGCTATTGTATTAATGGTGATGCTTTCCACTATGGCGGTAAGCCAACATTTTGAAGGTACCGAGATGTTGGAGAGTATCGGGAAATTATTGTTTTTCCTTATTCTGTGGTTTGTTGTCGGTATCTATCTGATTCCTGAATTCTTGAAACGCTGCCGGAAATTGATGGGAGAGGAGACTCTGCTTATTGTGTCGTTGGCACTTTGTTTCGGTATGGTAGTGGTGGCGGCTCATACAGGATTTTCTGCTGCATTTGGTGCATTTATAATGGGATCTATTCTGGCGGAAACAATTGAGGCGGAATCTATAGACCGACTGGTGAAACCGGTAAAGGATCTTTTTGGAGCTATCTTTTTCGTATCGGTCGGTATGATGGTGGATCCTGCAATGATTGTAGAATATGCCGTACCTATTATAGTTATTACTTTGGCTGTTATCTTGGGACAGGCCGTTTTTGGTACATTCGGTGTTATTCTCTCCGGAAAGCCTTTAAAGACGGCTATGCAATGCGGCTTTAGTTTAACGCAGATCGGCGAATTTGCGTTTATTATTGCTTCTTTGGGAGTCTCTTTGCATGTAACGAGTGATTTTCTGTATCCGATAGTGGTAGCGGTTTCTGTGATTACTACTTTCCTGACTCCTTATATGATTCGTTTTGCCGAGCCGGCTTCTACTTTTGTGGATGCTCATCTTCCGGAATCATGGAAAAAAATAATGATGCGTTATTCTTCCGGTTCGCAAACAGCTCTGAATCACGAGAATTTGTGGAAGAAGCTAATCTTGTCAATGGTACGTATAACAGTTGTTTATTCAATTGTCAGTATGTCGATTATTGCACTTTCTTTTCGTTTTGTTGTGCCATTCTTTAAAGAGAATCTGCCTCATTTCTGGGCATCGTTGTTGGGAGCGGTATTTATGATTCTGTGTATTGCTCCTTTCTTGCGTGCCATTATGGTGAAGAAAAATCATTCGGTTGAGTTTATGACCTTATGGCATGATAGCCGTGCCAACCGCGCGCCGCTGGTATCGACAATCGTGATTCGTATTATGATAGCGGCACTTTTTGTCATCTTTGTTATTTCCGGATTATTTAAGGCGTCTATCGGATTGATTATTGGAGTGGCTGTACTTATTGTATTGTTGATGGTATGGTCTCGCCGTTTGAAAAAGCAATCGATATTGATTGAACGTCGTTTCTTCCAGAATCTCCGTTCCAGAGATGTACGTGCAGAGTATTTGGGAGAGAAAAAGCCGGAGTATGCCGGTCGTTTGTTGTCGCATGATTTGCATCTTGCCGATATGGAAATTCCGGGTGAATCCAGTTGGGCGGGAAAGACATTGATGGAGCTGAATCTGGGGAAGAAGTTTGGAGTTCATGTTGCTTCTATTCTTCGTGGAAAGAGGAGGATTAATATCCCCGGTGGTTCTGTCCGCCTGTTTCCGATGGATAAAATACAGGTGATAGGGACGGATGAACAATTAAGTGTGTTTAATGAGGCGATGCAAAACGGAGCGAAGATAGACTGGGAGGTCTATGAAAAGAGCGAGATGGCTTTAAAGCAGTTTATCATTGACAGTGATTCTGTTTTTCTGGGTAAAACGATTCGTGAATCGGGTATCCGCGACAAATATCATTGTATGATAGCCGGTGTTGAAAGTGAAGACGGTACACTGATGGTTCCTGATGTAAATGCTCCGCTCGAAGAAGGCGATGTTGTTTGGGTGGTAGGCGAAAAAGAGGATGTGTACCAATTAGTCGATCAAAAAAACGAAAAAGTACAAGCCGGATAAGGATGGAATAGTTATTTTTGCAACGATAAAAACTTAAAATAATAATATCATGAAGAGTGATCCGAAAGAATGTCTGTATTGCCAGAACAATGAAACGTTGCATAATCTGATGATTGAGATTGCGCAGCTTAGTGTATCACGTGTGTTTTTGTTTAAAGAGCAAACTTATCGGGGGCGTTGCCTCGTTGCTTACAAGGATCACGTAAATGATTTGAACGAATTGAGCGATGAAGACCGTAATGCATTTATGGCTGATGTGGCACGTGTTACCCGTGCAATGCAGAAAGCTTTCCAGCCGGAAAAGATCAACTATGGTGCTTACTCAGATAAATTATCTCATTTGCATTTCCATCTGGCTCCGAAATATGTAGACGGACCTGATTATGGCGGTGTATTTCAGATGAATCCGGGAAAAGTTTATTTGACCGATACTGAATATCAGGAGCTAATTGATGCTGTGAAAGCAAATCTGTAATCAACAGTTGGTAAAATAATAAACGGTGAATAAACTTGTAACTTCATGCTATAAGTTTATTCACCGTTCATTATTTACTTATCTTCGTCGAAATCAAAGTCGAAATCAAAATCATCCATAAATTCCGGAGCTGTGAATTCCTCCAGACTTCTGCGGTCTTTTTTGGTTGGACGTCCGGTTCCCCGTGCGCGATCAATGAATCCGCTGATTTTACTCATTTCCAATAGTTCGTATTGGTCGGGAGTGGTAACGTTTTCCATTACATCGGGTACAAGCTTTGCGCCTACTCGCTTCTCAATAGCTTGCAGCACTTTGAATGAATAGGTAATAGGCGGCTTCTTAACTTGAACTACATCACCCGGCTTTATCATGCGAGATGCCTTTACGTATGCTCCGTTGATAGTGACACGGTTCATCTTGCAGGCTTCGGCGGCAATTGTGCGTGTCTTGAAAATACGAACAGCCCACATCCATTTATCTATTCTTGCTTCTGCCATATATTGATAATTTATTAATTAACAGTGTACCATGTGTCATGGTGGAGTACTTAATGACCGTTTGCATATATACGCTGTGAAATAGTCAATTGTAAATACTCCTATTTCTTATTGAACTGGTTCATGGTAATATCAATACCTGCCAGACAGAAACTTTTAATGATTTCTCCGGCTGTTTCCAGTCTTTCATCCATTGTCTTGCGATCTTCGTCAGTAAAGTGTCCGAGTACATAATCAATCTGTCCGCCTTTGGGGAAGTCATTTCCGATACCAAAGCGTAAACGGGCATAGTTCTGAGTTCCTAAAATGGCTGCTATGTGCTTCAGACCATTATGTCCGGCATCACTTCCTTTTCCTTTCAGACGCAGAGTGCCGAAGGGAAGAGCCAGATCGTCTACTACTATTAACACATTTTCCAAAGGGATGTTTTCTTTTTGCATCCAGTAGCGAACGGCCAGTCCGCTCAGGTTCATGAAAGTTGACGGTTTGAGCAGGATTAACTGGCGTCCTTTGATCGAAAAACTAGTGGTAAATCCGTAGCGTCCGTCAATAAAGGGAGGAGCATTGTTGATTCTTGCCAATGCCTCTACTGTCATGAAACCAATATTATGCCGGGTTTCATGATATTCGGGTCCAATGTTTCCTAGTCCGACAATTAGATATTTAATCATTGTTTTTTCGTAAAAAACAGTTCGTGAATATAAAAAGAGAAACGCAAATTAACGCAAACTAATGCAGACTGAACATCTGCTTTAATCTGCATTAATCTGCGTTTTGCTATATCTCTTTACAGGGATAATCTCAAATTACTTTCCAGCGGCTGCTGCTGCACCTCTTGCTGCACGAGTCAACTTAACAGCACATACAACGGCTTCTTTAGCACTAATCAGTTCAAGGCCTTCGAAGCTCAATTCGCCAACTTTAACAGTCTTGCCCAATCCCAGGTGAGAAACGTTAACGATCAGTTTCTCAGGAATTACATTGTACAAAGCTTTCACTTTGATCTTACGCATCTGCAGTGCAAGTTTACCACCGGCTTTCACACCTTCTGCAAGACCTTCCAACTGTACAGGTACTTCCATTACGATAGGTTTAGCTTCGTCAATCTGATAGAAGTCAACGTGCAGGATAGTATCTTTTACCGGATGGAACTGAATATCTTTCAGGATAGCGTTTACTTTTTTGCCATCGATAACCAAGTCTACAACGTAGATGTGCGGAGTATAAACTAAGTTACGAAGTCCTTCGTTAGTCACTGTGAAGTGAACTACTTCATTACCTCCGTAAAGTACACAAGGTACACCACCGTTTTTACGAATTTCTTTCAAAGCTCTAGCTTGTTCAGAAGAGCGTTCTGCAATTGTTCTTGCAGTTCCTTTTACTTCAATTGATTTCATTTCTTTAAAAATTTGTGTTACTCTAAATTAAGTTAGCTTGCTTAATTCACCATCACACGATGTGGATTATCACACGATGTTGCAAAAAAGCGGTGCAAAAGTACGTCTTTTTTTTGAAATATCAAAGAGTTACTTTCTTAAAAGTCAATATCGATCTTAATTTCGTTCTCTAACTTGTTTTCCCGGGCTTCTTCGATTGCTTTCTGTTCACTTTCTTCATCCGCTTCGGTGTTCAGGCGGGCGATGTATTCGTTCGCATCACTGCACTCAATGAAGTTGACTGCTTCTTCGAGTCCTGCCATAAACTTCTGAAAGTCCTCCCTATATAGGAAGATTTTGTGTTTTTCGAAACTAACCTGAGAATCGTCACCTTCTCCCGTTATCACTTTCTTACTCTCTGTAATAGCCAGGAACATTTCATCTTTACGATTCTTTTTTACGTCAAGGTAATAGATGCGTTTACCTGCTTTAATGGACTTGGAGAATACAATCTCCTTATCATTCATGTCTGCGCTCATTTTCTTTTTTAAATCTTCCATATCTTTCGGTCCGTTTATAATCGGCCTCAAAATTGGATATTTTTTTTAAACTGTCAAAAGAAAAAGCGCAGAGAATCAAATACTGCATTAAAAAATGTGATTTATTTGTGGAAACTCATTAAAAATATCTACTTTTGCAGTTCGATAATAACAGTATTAATTTGAATTATGATCAACAGAGTTCTTATTCGTCTTAAGATTATACAGATAGTATATGCCTATTATCAGAATGGCAGCAAAAATCTAGACTCAGCGGAGAAAGAGTTATTCTTTAGTCTTTCAAAGGCGTATGACCTTTATAATTATTTGCTAATGCTGATGATAGCATTGACAGAGTATGCACAAAAACGTATTGATGCGGCAAAAGCTAAATTGGCACCTACGAAAGAGGAGTTGTATCCCAACAGGAAGTTCGTAGATAACAAGTTTATTGCTCAATTGGAAGTCAATAAGCAATTGGTAGAGTTTATAGCCAATCAAAAAAGAACCTGGGCAAACGACCAGGACTTCATCAAGGAACTTTATGAGAAAATTGTAGAAACCGATATCTATAAAGATTATATGGCTTCTGACGACCACTCATACGAGGCCGATCGTGAATTATGGAGAAAACTCTATAAAACATACATCTTTAATAATGATTCTCTCGATCAGGTATTGGAAGATCAGAGTCTGTATTGGAATGATGACAAAGAAATTGTAGATACATTCGTCCTGAAAACGATCAAACGTTTTGATGAAAAGAAGGGTGCCAACCAGGAACTGCTTCCGGAATTTAAGGATGACGAAGATCAAGAGTTTGCACGTCGTCTGTTCCGTCGTACTATTTTGAATTCCGACTATTACCGTCATTTGGTTAGTGAGAATACAAAAAATTGGGATCTGGACCGTATTGCATTTATGGACGTTATCATTATGCAGACTGCATTAGCAGAAATTCTTAGTTTCCCGAACATTCCGGTCAGTGTTTCGTTAAATGAATATGTAGAGATAGCGAAGTTGTATAGCACAGCTAAAAGCGGTAGCTTTATCAACGGTACGCTGGATGGAATAGTTAATCAATTAAAAAAAGAAGGTAAGTTGACTAAAAACTGATACCTTTGTCCATATAGTAGAAACTAAAACTTGATTATTTATGAACTTATTGACTGTATTATTGCAAGCTCCCGCAGCGGGAGGTGGAAGTATGATGTGGATCATGCTGATAGCTATGTTTGTTATCATGTATTTCTTTATGATCCGTCCTCAGAATAAGAAGCAAAAAGAAATAGCAAATTTCCGTAAATCTCTTCAGGTAAATCAGAATGTGATTACTGCAGGTGGTATCCACGGAACAATCAAGGAAATTACTGACGATTACATAGTACTTGAGATTGCTTCTAATGTAAAGATTAAAATAGACAAGAATTCTATTTTCGCTGATGCGTCAGCTGCTAGCAATCAATCTAAATAATAGTTGATAAATAAGTGCCTATGTTTGATCGTAGGAAAATAGAATATACATATTTAAAACTATCAAAGAAAATTAAGGATTTTCTGCTCAGTGATAAGAGCAGAGAGTTCTTAATTTTTTTATTTTTCTTCTTGATAGCCGGTGGATTTTGGCTGCTTCAGACTTTGAATAGTGACTATGAAGCGGAGTTTTCCATTCCGGTGCGAATGAAAGATGTTCCCAATAATGTAGTGCTGACTTCGGAACCGCCTTCCGAACTTCGCGTCAGAGTGAAAGATAAAGGTACGGTGCTGCTCAATTATATGCTGGGGAAAAGTTTTTTCCCGGTAAATCTAGGTTTTCTTGATTATAAAGGAAAAGATAATCATGTGAAGATTTACGCATCTGATTTTGAGAAAAAGATATTGAGTCAATTGAATGTGTCTTCCAAAATTCTTTCAATCAAGCCGGATACATTAGAGTATATCTATTCTGAAGGAAAGTCTAAGTTAGTACCTGTCCGCTTTCAGGGAAAAGTGACAGCCGGACTTCAATATTATGTATCAGATACGATTTGTAATCCGGACTCTGTATTAGTTTATGCTCCGGAAGGAATTCTGGATACTATTACCACCGCATATACTCAAAAGATAAACCTGGAGAATATTTCAGATACAACCCGGCGACGAATTCCGCTGAATTCTGAAAGAGGAGTGAAGTTTGTTCCGGCTTCGGTAGAAATGACCTTTCCGGTAGATATTTATACGGAGAAAACAGTAGAGGTGCCATTACACGGAGTTAATTTCCCGGCTGATAAGGCATTACGTACCTTCCCTTCCAAAGTTCAGATTACTTTCCAGGTGGGATTGAAGCGGTTCCGCAGCATAAAAGCAAGCGATTTTATCATCAATATTTCTTACGAAGAGTTGTTGAAGCTCGGTTCTGATAAATATACGGTTAAATTGAAGTCGTTTCCGAGCGGAATCAATCAAATCCGTATTGTTCCTGAGCAAGTAGACTTCTTGATAGAACAAATTACTTCTAATGTCGATTAAGATTGGTATAACCGGTGGTATCGGTAGCGGGAAAAGTGTGGTTTCCAGATTATTTGGAATAATGGGAATTCCTGTTTATATTTCAGATATAGAAGCAAAGCGTATCACGCAGACAGATCCGGTGATTTGTCAGGAACTTTGTGCGCTGGTCGGTCAGGATGTGTTTCAAAATGGTGTGTTGAATCGTTCTTTGCTGGCATCCTATATGTTCGGTCATCCGAATCGTGTGCAGAAAGTGAATGAAATTATTCATCCACAGGTGAAAGAAGATTTTCGTCGGTGGGCTGCCCGGTTTGGTGGTGAACAATTGGTAGGTATGGAGTCTGCCATACTTGTGGAAGCCGGTTTTAGGAGTGAAGTTGATTTTCTGGTTATGGTGTATGCGCCGCTGGAAGTGAGAGTGGAGCGCGCCATAAAACGGGATTGTTCATCGAGAGAACAGGTGATGAAGCGTATTGAGGCACAAATGAGTGATGAAGTTAAGAGAAGTCATGCTGATTTCGTGATAGTCAATGATGATGAAACACCGTTAATTCCGCAGGTTTTGGAGCTTATTTCTTTGCTATCTAAAAATAATCATTACCTTTGCTCCGCAAAAAATAATTAATAAATAAAAGGATATATACTATGTTGAAGACTATCTTGTCTATCTCAGGTAAACCGGGATTATACAAACTTATTTCGCAAGGAAAAAATATGTTGATTGTTGAATCAGTCAATGCTGAGAAGAAACGTTTCCCCGCTTATGGTAATGAAAAAATTATTTCTTTGGCCGATATAGCAATGTATACGGACGATGCAGAAGTGCCTTTGTATGATGTGCTGGAAGCTATAAAAGAGAAAGAGAAATCAGCGCAGGCTTCTATCGACCCGAAAAAGGCTACTCCTGAACAATTGCGTGAATACTTGGCTGAAGTATTACCAAACTTTGATCGTGAACGCGTATATGTAGCAGATATCAAGAAATTGGTAGCTTGGTATAACATCTTGATTTCTAATGGAATCACAGAATTTAAACCGGAAGGTGAAGTTAAGGAAGAAGCAGCTGCAGAATAATCTGTACCGTTTATTTAATCAAAAATAGAGAACATGATAAGCATTTTAAATGCTTATCATGTTTTTTCGTATAAACACTTGTATGTTCAGAAAAAAATTAGTATTATTTGGGTAATCTTTTACTAAAATAAATATCTTCTACTTATATTGTAAATAATGATGCTTTTTTATGTATCTTTGTCGCTGTTCACTATTCTTGGGAATAGCAGTAGTGAACGGTGAATAACAATAGAGAACAAAAGCGTTATAAAGATATTATTCAAGACTTGAGATCTGGACAATATTGAACTACTTAGGAATAATGTTTAAACGCTCGTGTTCTGCCATGTATGTAAATATGTGGTTGAACATTAGTTGTTTTGCATGATTTAGCTAGTAGATGTCTAAAGCGTCAAGGGGGGGATAATTGTAGTAAGTTCCCACGCTTTTTATTTTTAATAGCCTTCTAGGGGAGCAGACGGTTTTTGATATAGGGTATGGAGACAATAACAAATAAAGAAGTAAACGTCCGTTTGGACAATGAAAAAGGGACATTATGCCTGACAGGTTTGTTGGCAGGTACAATGGTATTCCTTTACGATTCACAGGGAGAATTAAAAGGCAAACATAAATTTGCTTTGCCTTCATTGACTATGGAAATCCCTCAACAGGGTACCTATGTTTTGGTAATGAGCCATCCGAATTGCCAACCGGAAGTCCGGAGATTTACATATTCAGGGATATAAATAATACCGGTATGCTTCTTATCAAGCATACCGGCATTCTATTTAAATGGAAACTCTTAATTTCTGAATACCAATCCGTCTCCACCAGCGTCAACGGTAATTGCTTTGCTGCGGTCGACTTCTTGGGAAAGTAACTTTTTGGATAGATCGTTCAATAGATAACGTTGAATAGCCCTCTTTACCGGACGAGCTCCAAATTCTGGATCATATCCCACTTGAGATAAGAAGTCCAATGCTCCTTCCGTCAGTTTCAGTTCCACTCCGTTTTCGGCAAGCATTTTCTGAACTCCCTTGATTTGTAAGAGTACGATCTGCTTGATTTCCTTTTCATTCAATGGTAAGAACATGATCGTTTCATCAATACGGTTCAGGAATTCCGGGCGAATCGTCTTTTTCAACATATTCATGACTTCCTTCTTCGTTTCTTCAATCACTTCTTCTTTATTGGAACCGTGCAACTTCTCCATCTGACTTTGTATATAAGAACTACCCATATTCGAAGTCATGATGATGATTGTATTTTTGAAGTTGACCACCCTTCCTTTATTGTCAGTCAGTCGTCCGTCATCCAATACCTGTAACAGGATATTGAAAACATCCGGATGAGCTTTTTCTATCTCGTCAAACAGGACAACAGAGTAAGGTTTCCGACGTATAGCTTCTGTCAGCTGACCGCCTTCATCATATCCTACGTATCCCGGAGGCGCTCCGACTAAACGGGAAACACTGTGCTTTTCCTGATACTCGCTCATGTCGATACGAGTCATCATCGTTTCGTCATCGAACAGGAATTCTGCCAATGCCTTCGCCAGTTCGGTCTTACCTACACCGGTGGTTCCGAGGAAAATGAACGAGCCAATCGGACGTTTCGGATCCTGTAATCCGGCACGACTACGGCGCACGGCATCTGCCACGGCTTCAATCGCTTCATCCTGACCGATTACACGTTGATGAAGTTCCTCTTCCAAGTGCAATAGTTTATCCTTTTCACTTTGCAGCATCTTGCTGACAGGAATACCTGTCCAACGGGAAACAACATCGGCAATGTCCTCAGCATCTACCTCTTCCTTAATCATGGCTTTATCGCCTTGCATATCACGTAGCTGCTTTTGAGTATCTTCTATCTCTTTGTCCAAAGCCTGAAGTTTACCGTAACGGATTTCGGCTACTTTACCATAGTCACCTTCACGTTCAGCTTTTTCTGCTTCAAATTTAAGATTCTCTATCTCAACCTTATTCTGCTGGATTTTATCCATCAGTGTTTTTTCACTCTGCCATTTGGCTTTAAAGGACTTTTCCTGTTCTTTAAGTTCGGCAAGCTCCTTACCGATGATTTCCAGTTTCGGTTTATCGTTTTCACGTTTAATAGCTTCCCGTTCGATTTCCAGCTGCTTGATTTTGCGGGAGATTTCATCCAGTTCTTCAGGAACAGAATCTACCTCCATACGCAGTTTGGCTGCAGCTTCATCCATCAGGTCAATGGCTTTATCCGGCAGGAAACGATCGGTAATATAACGGCTACTCAATTCGACGGCTGCAATGATGGCATCATCTTTGATACGCACATGGTGATGGTTCTCGTAACGCTCTTTCAGTCCACGAAGGATAGAAATAGTACTCACGTTGTCCGGTTCATCCACTTGTACGATTTGGAAACGACGCTCCAAAGCTTTGTCCTTTTCGAAGTACTTTTGATATTCGTCGAGGGTTGTTGCTCCGATAGAACGTAATTCTCCACGAGCTAAGGCAGGTTTTAGAATGTTTGCAGCATCCATGGCGCCTTCACCCTTTCCGGCTCCTACCAGTGTATGAATCTCATCAATGAACAGAATTATATCACCTTCTGATTTCTTCACTTCATTGACAACTGATTTCAGTCGTTCTTCAAACTCACCTTTATACTTTGCACCGGCAACCAGTGCTCCCATATCCAATGAATAGACCTGTTTGTTTTTCAGGTTTTCAGGTACATCTCCTCGAAGGATACGATGTGCCAAGCCTTCTACGATTGCTGTCTTACCAGTTCCCGGTTCACCGATTAGAATCGGATTATTCTTTGTACGGCGGCTCAATATCTGGAGTACCCGGCGGATTTCTTCATCACGTCCAATTACAGGATCCAGTTTTCCGCTACGGGCAGCTTCGTTCAGGTTGATAGCGTACTTTTCCAATGATTGATAAGTATCTTCACTAGATTGTGACGTTACTTTTTCTCCTTTCCTCAACTCGCTGATGGCATTGCGTAATTCTTTTTCCGTCATACCGGCATCTTTCAAGATAGTGGAGACGGTACTTTTCACAGTCAGCAATGCTAGTATGATATGCTCTAATGAAACAAACTCATCGCCCATTTCTTTAGAATACTGTGTTGCTTTCTGCAATACTTCGTTAGATTCACGACTCAGATACGGTTCTCCGCCGGATACTTTTGGCAGGGAGTCGATCTGTTTGTCGACAACAAGAGCTACCTGCTGTCCGTTCATGCCAAGTTTCTGGAAGATGAAGTTAGTGACATTTTCACCCACCTTCATTACTCCCTGCATGATGTGGACAGGTTCAATGGCTTGTTGTCCCCGGCTTTGTACCAGGTTCACGGCCTCCTGTACCGCTTCTTGAGATTTGATGGTAAAATTGTTAAAGTTCATATCTTTGTTCTCCTTTCTTATTTCACGTTTTTAATAACACCTAAGAGGGCGCAAAAGATTTGCCAAGTATAAAAATATGACAAAATAGCATGAGTATTAAGGAGTTAAAGGACAAAATGACCTTTTTATCTGGGAGTAACTGACGAATTTGCTATAAAATATCATTTGTTACCTGATACGCTTGTTTGTGTAATCTTAGCCTGTGATGAAAGAAAATAAATATTGAAAAGTGGATAAATAAAAGTATTGTAGTATCTTTATCCGCTGTAATAATATAGATGGTATATGAGTGATAAGCCCCAAATAAAACTTGCTGAAGCAGTGGTGTTGATTGACGCTGCTTTTTTGAATTTTGTAATAACAGATATAAAAGGATATTTTGAAGAAACTTTGCATCGTTCTTTACAAGAGATAGACCTTTCGATGTTGACCACCTATATAACCTTGGATGCAGGGATTACAGAAGGGAAGAACGAGGTGCAATTTCTTTTTGTGTATGATAAAGAATCCAGTCGATTGCAATATTGCCAACCTTCCGATTTGCAGGAAGAATTGAATGGAGTTGCGTTTCAGAGCCCTTATGGTGAATATTCTTTTGCCAGCGTTCCGTCGGAAGGAATGGTGTCAAGAGAAGATTTGTTTTTGGATTTACTCTCTATCGTTTCCGATTCGGCAGACGTGAAAAGGATGATCGTTATTTCTTTCAATGAGGAGTATGGAAAGAAAGTGACTGATGCTTTGCATGAAGTGAAAGGCAAAGAGGTCATTCAATTCCGTATGAATGAGCCCGAACTTCCGGTGGATTATAAATGGGATATGCTGGCTTTCCCTGTCATGCAGGCGTTGGGGATAAAAGCGGAAGAATTGCAATAACTATTGTGCTTTTATTCTTTCTGTAATTCATTATTCGTCATTGATTTCTTAACTGTTAATCATAATTGCCGTGTCCGATTTTCGTTTAAAAGTATTTCAGAGCGTAGCGAAGAATCTAAGCTTTACGAAGGCTTCGCAAGAATTGTTTGTCAGTCAACCTGCTATCACCAAACATATTCAGGAGCTGGAGACTTACTATCAAGCTCGTTTATTCGACCGTCAAGGGAGCAAAATCTCACTGACTAAGGCCGGAGAATTGCTGCTGAAACATAGCGAGAAAATCCTGGACGATTATAAACAATTAGAATATGAGATGCATCTGTTGCATAATGAATATATCGGCGAACTGAAATTGGGGGCCAGTACTACGATTGCGCAATATGTACTTCCTCCTCTGTTAGCGAACTTTATAGCCAAGTTTCCGCAAATCAATCTTTCTTTGATTAATGGAAATTCCCGGGGAGTGGAAGCTGCCTTGCAAGAGCATCGGATTGATTTGGGACTGGTCGAAGGGATCTTCCGCTTACCTAATCTGAAATATACTCCATTTTTGCAAGACGAACTGGTTGCCGTGGTGCATACACAGAGTAAATTAGCTGTCACGGATGAGATTACTCCGGAAGATTTGCTGAATATTCCTTTGGTTTTGCGGGAGAGGGGCTCCGGTACATTAGATGTGTTTGAACGTGCCTTATTGCAACATAATCTCAAACTTTCTTCTTTTAATGTATTGATGTATCTCGGTAGTACAGAGAGTATCAAGCTTTTTTTGGAACATACGGACTGTATGGGAATTGTTTCTATCCGTTCGGTGCATAAAGAGCTTGTAGCTGGCAATCTCCGTGTAGTCGAAATAAAAGGAATGCCGATGCTGCGCGAATTTAACTTTGTACAGCTGCAAGGGCAGGAGGGAGGATTGTCACAGGTGTTTATGCGTTTCGCCGGACATCATAGTAAAAGCCTGTAAGTTTGTCTTTTTCTCTCGTGCAATCGCTTCTCCAGAATAAGAAAAATGATTTTCATTTCTCATATTCTCATAATTATTTTATAATAATCTTATAACCAGATAATTACTGAATGGGAAACGTTTTGAGAAAGCCTATTTCTCATAGTTTCTTTAGTGAAATAGGCCTCAAAACAGTTATTTCTCATCTATTTTCGGGGTATTTCTCATACTGTTATCCTCTTCGTTCGACTATTTTTTCTTTATATATACCCTGTGTGCTCCTCTTCCTGTGATTTCTATTCCAGAATCCGGTTGATGTCCCCACTGTCTTAGTTCGTTGGTTGCTGCTGTTTGCAACAATCCTGTTAGTTTGCGATATTCCCAAACGGTCAGGAAGGGATGTTCATCCAGATACTTTAGAGCTAATGCCAGTCGTTGTTCCGATGTGAATTTATTAGAGGATCGTTGCTTTTTCCAGGGTGCTCTTTCCAGTTGGCATCTTTCGCTGATATTTCTCACCATTTCTCGGTCTACCCGGAAATTTACACCTCCTATAAAAATACTTTGTGCGTTGCGATGACTCCCCCCTTCTTCCGGATCTTCCCGCTCCTTGTCTCTGCCTAAAGTAAGAGAGGGAGTAAACGTTCCTATTCCGTCTATCTTTACCGAGCGTCCTTCTGCCATCAAATGCGCCATTTCAATGGCGGTCTGAAGTAGTACGCCTTCTATGTCTCCTGCACTGAATCCACTGACGTCACCTACTCGTTGCGCCAACTCTTTTATGCTTGTATTATCTATCCGCGCAAATTTAGGATAAGTAATTCTTTTGCCTGTTTTCTGAAGATCGGGCATCTCCTCTATGATATATCTTGCCATATCATCTATTGTTTAAAGTATTAATAGATAAGTTCTTTTGTATTAGAGGCAAACTTCCTTTCTTCTAATAGTAAAGTTCCTTTTGATTAATTATAAACTATAAATGCAACTTTTGTTTTTATGATTGAAGCTTGCGTTTATAAAAACAAAGCTTTCATTTTTATAATCAAAGCTTGCATTTATAGTTTACTCTTATACAAAGATAAGTTTTCTATTTGACAAAAAGAAGTTTATCCTTAATAAAGAAGAAGTTTTCTATTAATAGTTTGGGAGGGAATGAAGATGATTAAAGAGAAAGGATATAACGGGATTTAATGCTTAATATATTATTTCCTAAAAAGTGGATGCAATGCTTCTGTTAGTTTTTAGAAAAGTGTATATTTGTAATATTATGAGTCATACTAATATCATGCAAGCTGAAGAAAATGATTTGGTAAACATTTTATCTTTGCAAAAGAAATCTTTTATGGTGGTGGCCGAACGAATGAATAAATTCGATCTTCCCCCTTTGTTGCAAAATCAGGATGAGATTTGTGATGAGTATCAGACAGGCATTATTCTAAAATACGTATCAGATGATGGACAGATTGTAGGTTCTGTCAGGGGTCGTATGGATGAAAATAGAGTATGTCATATTGGTAAATTGATAGTGCATCCCGATTTTCAGAATAAAGGTATAGGTAGAGAACTTATGACTGAAATAGAACGGTTATTTCCCCACTGTCATACGTTTTCTCTTTTTACAGGCGAAGAGACACCCAATACTTTGCATCTATATAGCAAAGTCGGTTATAATATTGTATGTAGAAAAGAAATGGAGGGTATCAGCATGATTATTATGGAAAAAGAAAAACTTACTTATAGAGATTTTACGTTTGACGATTTAGAAACTGTTTGTAAATTACCTCGAAACAAGCAGGAACTGTTTTTTATGTTTCCTAAAGCTGATTTTCCTTTAACAATCGATCAATTAAAGAATACAATAAAAGATAGATTTGATTCGACTGTTGTTTTATTTAATAATGAAGTAGTAGGGTTTGCAAATTTCTATGAGGTAAGAGAATCTCAATATTGTGCTATTGGAAATGTAATAGTAAGTCCTTGTTTTCGTAATCGTGGCGTTGGCACATTTCTGATAAATGCTATGGAAGATATTGGGAAAAAGAAATATAATGTATCGGAGCTTCATTTGTCTTGTTTTGATGCTAATACGAGTGGGCTTCTGTTATATACTAAATTAGGATATAAACCCTATGAAATAGAGAAGTACATTAATAAGGAAAACGAAGTCTCGGCTTTAATAGAATTGAAAAAAGTGCTGTGATTCGAAATAAATCACTTATTTGATTCTGTTATCTCCTGAAAGTATGATAACTTAAAAAAATGCGAGAAGTATCTATGACTGACTATAACTTACAACGATTTTTAGATGCCCAGCGAGGTGATTATGAACAAGCCCTTGCAGAAGTTAGAAACGGGCGGAAATATTCCCATTGGATTTGGTATATATTTCCTCAACTGAAAGGATTGGGCATGAGTTATAATTCACAGTATTATGGCCTTAGCGGCAAAGAAGAGGCTGAAGCATATCTTGCCCATCCAATTTTGGGAGAAAGACTTCGTGAAATAACGTCTGTTTTTCTTCATTTGAAAAATAAAACGGCGCAGGAAGTTTTCGGTTCGTTAGATGCGATGAAAGTATTGTCATGCATGACGCTTTTTAATGAAGTTGCTTCGGATGATTTGTTTCAGCAAGTGATCGACCATTATTATCAGGGTAAAGTGGATGAGACAACAAAAAGAAAATTGGAATAATAACTAATACTATTTTATATGTGCTGTTTAATGAATCTATTGTGGTTGCTGCTTGGTGGTATCTTTACTGCTGTCGAATACCTCATTTCGAGTTTATTGATGATGCTGACCATTATCGGCATTCCTTTTGGGATGCAAACATTGAAGTTGGCCGGACTTGCTTTATGGCCTTTCGGTAAAGAAGTCAGAAGTGGGAACCGTTCCGGTGGCTGCCTCTATATATTGATGAATATCCTGTGGATATTTCTGGGTGGCATTTGGATCTGTCTGTCACATTTGGTTTTCGGGGCTATATTGTGCATTACCATTATCGGAATCCCTTTTGGATTGCAACACTTCAAGTTGGCATCTTTGGCATTATCGCCTTTTGGGAAAGACATTGTAACAGTGTAAGAGTAGTTGGGAGAGAGTATGCCTATAATTAAAAGTTATAATGCATAATTAGAAACTATTGGTGGGTCTTGATTGTTTACCGTACCTTTGCACCCGGAAAACAATTAAAGATAAAAAGATATGATTTCAACAGCTACAAAAACTTTGCAGGCAAATAATAAGATGATTTATGTTGCACTGCTTTCTACTCTGACTTTCTTTCTTTTTTTAGACTATATTCCGGGATTGGAAGCATGGTCGGCTTGGGTAACTCCTCCGGTTGCTTTGTTCCTCGGACTTATTTTTGCATTGACTTGTGGACAAGCGCATCCTAAGTTTAATAAGAAAACCTCTAAATATCTGTTGCAATATTCAGTTGTAGGATTGGGATTTGGTATGAATCTTCATTCTGCTTTAGCTTCCGGTAAGGAAGGTATGGAGTTTACAGTCATTTCAGTGATCGGAACCTTGGTAATAGGTTGGTTTATCGGACGTAAGTTGTTCAAGATTGACCGTAATACAGCTTATCTTATCAGTTCGGGAACTGCTATCTGTGGTGGTAGTGCCATTGCGGCTGTGGGACCGGTATTGAAAGCGAAAGATAGTGAAATGTCTGTAGCATTGGGTACTATCTTTATCTTGAATGCTATCGCACTTTTCATTTTCCCCGCCATTGGTCATGCATTAAATATGGATCAGCAACAATTCGGAACATGGGCAGCTATTGCCATTCATGACACCAGTTCTGTAGTAGGTGCAGGAGCTGCTTATGGTGAAGAAGCATTGAAAGTGGCAACCACTATTAAACTGACCCGTGCGCTTTGGATTATCCCGATGGCTTTTGCTACTTCCTTTATTTTCAAAAGCAAAGGACAAAAGATAAGTATTCCATGGTTTATCTTCTTCTTCGTGTTGGCATTGGTAGTAAACACTTATTTGCTGGATGGAGTACCACAATTGGGAGCGGCTATTAACGGTATTGCCCGTAAAACTCTGACGATTACCATGTTTTTCATCGGTGCTTCTCTTTCTATTGATGTATTGAAAGCAGTTGGAATAAAGCCTTTGGTTCAAGGAATTTTGCTTTGGGTAATTAGGGATAGTCATTTAATTCCTTCAATTTGAGTTAACCAGCAGACTTTCCCTTAT
>OBZH01000315.1_pt1 | contig 59820 bp, 58 predicted proteins | sample 1476881 | NCBI WGS metagenome assembly OBZH01 (sample SAMEA2580230, study PRJEB22360) | human gut metagenome | biome: human gut; feature: human-associated habitat; material: faeces | place: Denmark | collected 2008/2010 | reverse complement strand
CAGCAAAGGCAGCTGGAGATGCGAAGGCTAAAGATGATGCCAAAGCCCAAGCTGACGCCAAAGCTAAAGGTGAAGCAGCCTCAAGCTATGCTACTGCAGCTGATCAGTCAGCCAAGCAAGCCAGCTCCAGTGCTGATCAAGCGGGTTCTGCCGCAACGAAGTATCCAGAAGATCCTGCAATCAAGAGCGCGGCTGACCTAGCGAAGTCCGCTGCTGATGACGCGGCCAAATCCGCGGCAGCAGCCAAGGATGTAGCTAAGTCAGGTGACGATTCACGGGCATCCAGTGCCGCTGCCGGTGCTAAGAGCTCAGCCGATCTGGCAAGTTCTGCTGCAGCAAAGGCAGCTGGAGATGCGAAGGCTAAAGATGATGCCAAAGCCCAAGCTGAAGCAAAAGCTAAAGGCGATGCCGCATCAAGTTATGCCAGTGCAGCTGACCAGTCAGCCAAGCAAGCCAGCTCCAGTGCCGATCAAGCAAGTTCTGCCGCAACGAAGTATCCAGAAGATCCTGCAATCAAGAGCGCGGCAGATCTAGCGAAGTCCGCTGCTGATGACGCTGCCAAGTCTGCCGCAGCAGCTAAGGATGCAGCGAAGTCGGGTGACGACTCACGGGCGTCCAGTGCCGCTGCCGGTGCGAAGAGTTCTGCAGATTTGGCAAAGTCAGCTGCTGATAAAGCTAAAACTGCTGCTGCAGCGCACACGCCAGGTTCTGATACTGCGAAACCGACTCAAGGCGATTTTGCAAGCACGGCTCATGCCGCAACGACCGCAGCCGACTTAGCTGCTTCAGTTGCAGCTAAAGCGGCCAGTGAAACGGCAAGTTTTGCTGATGGTAAACCTAAGAATTCTTCGTTAGCTTACTTGAAGTCCGACGCGATTAACGCGGCGAACATTGCTGCCAGTGCGGCTAAAGACGCTGCTTCCTTTGCGGCACTCAGTAAGGCTGCGCAAGAGCTTGCACACGATTATGTTGATCCGAATAAAGCAGCTCAAGCACTTTCCTACGCTGCACAATATGCTTCATCAGCGACTGCGGCGGCGGATAAGGCCAAGAGTGCTGCTACCCGGGCACAAACTGATCGTGATCTTGCCGAACAGATTGCCAGTCACGATGTGGATACCAAGGGTGTTAAAGATGTTGACGGAACGTCTAAAAATCCAAAAGGCCAAGACGTAGGACGCCAAGACGTAGGACATTCTGAACTAGGTGCAAACTCAGGCAGCCAGGACAACACCGTTCATACAGTTGCTACTGACACCAGCGTTGGGGATAAAATCAATCCTGGTACAACTGCTGACATCATCGCTAAAAACGGAAGTGGGCAAACTAAAGATGGAAGTGGACACACACTTCCGCAAACTGGTGAAACCGAAGAAGCTGCCTTGCTTGCACTAGCAGGTATTGTACTGATGGGGACACTAGCAGCCATGGGCAAAAAGAAGCATCGCGAAGATTAATTAACTGAAAGGAAGCCATTAATATGAAGACTAATCAACATCCAACCCGTGCAGCGCCTTAAGGTGTTGCTAAGAAAACTTTTGCCAACTTGATCGTTAACAAAGGGGAGCGCTGGAAAATGCTCCAATCAAAAAATTGTCGAACGGTTTTTGATTTGGAAATATTGCGCAAAGTAACAAGTTTGATCTTTGCTACAGGAGCATCGTCAATTCACCAATTCTAGAGACAACCGGCTAAAGCGATTTTCTGGGTGATACGCGTTTGGCTAATACAACTAAAGATTAATCGAGTCATTTTTTGGAATTCGTGAAGGTGACATCAAGATGATGCAGATGTAGATGAAAAAGGGGTGTTTTAATTTGAAAAGCAATCAAGGAAGTGGGCCTGATAATACCAATCGGATTCAGATGAAGCGCACACATTTCCGCTCTTGGAAAAAAGGAAAACGGTGGCTCTTTGCATCATCGCTTATTGTCACGGTCATTGGTGCCGGCGCCTTAGAATCGGGCAAAACTGTTAAGGCTGATTCAGTCACACCGGAAACGATTCGAGTGGCAGCCGCGATTGATCAAGTGGGAACGCATGAACAAAAGCCGGCTGCTCAACAAGAACCGGCACATGCTCAAGTGAGTCAAGCGTCGGTAAGTAAGCCGGTGGTGGCAGCTAGTTCGGCGGCAACACCAGCTGTCTCACAAGCAGCACAACCACAATCCATCGCGTCAGTGCCTGGCGTTCAATCGGTCGCCAATCGTGAACCGACTCAGATATACCAGACAGTCACTACGTCCAGTGCTGTATCGTCACCATCCTCAGCCACCACGTATGCACCAACCGTCTCGCCTGCTAGCGCTTCGGTCACGACTTCAAAAGAAACGAACCAGAACAGCAAGCAGTCGCTACAGACGCAAGATATTCAGGTTCAGGCAAAAGAACACTTTGATCCAGCTGTTGCTTTGCTTGGTGGAACTGATAGTAAAGGTAATGTGCTGAGCCTTGATGATATTAATCTTGTTGGGACGGTTAACACCGGTATCCCGGGCACCTATTATTTACGATACGAATACATTGACCCTTACACGCAGGAAAAGCTTGGCAAGAATGTCCGCGTTATCGTGAAGCCAAACACGTTAGCTCAGCCTCTAGAAAATCAAGTTAATCAGACCTCAGCATCGAGCCTGGCTGCGACCCCGCTTGAATTGAGTGATGCCGCATCTTCAGCTCCTTCACTGGCTTTGGACGCTGCTGCGTTATCCAGTGCTAAATCGGCCTTGACGTCATTTGCTAAAACTGATCAAGGCAGGATTGCGTTAAGCGAAGCAGCAAATAAAATTACATCGGGTGTTAATTTCCTGAGTGCCGCAACTTCACTTAGCAACGACCCCAAAGTAAAAGCGTTTCAGGCGCAACTTTCCGAAGCTGTTGCCACGTCCGATGTTGCCTTGCAAAAATCGCTGGTTTCGTCTTTTAACGCCACAGCTGAAGGTAGTGCATTGGCATCATTGGCGAGTTTTGAAGCTTCGGTTGCTAGTGATCCGGCGCTTCAATCAATGATGTCATCGCTATCGTCAACTGCAGAGGCGAAATCTGCTGCCGATGCTAGTGCAACTTCATCATTCATGGCAACTGCTTATGGCAAACGACTCTTGGCTGATGCATCATCTGCTGCCTTTGCAGGTTCGTTGGCAAGCGCGGCTGCGGTTTCATCGTTTGCCCAAACCGAAGATGGCAAGCAAATGATTGCTGCTTTGTCCTCGTATGCAACAAATTCCGAATTTGCTGCCTTTAATACGGCACTATCCTCTGCTGTTGCCGCTTCAAACACAAGTCTTGCTCAGTCTTTGGCCACATCCTTTTTCGCCACTTCGCTTGGATCGGCCTTTGCTCAGGATATGGCACGCTTTGAAGCAACAAATTCCTATAAAGCCATGCAATCAGCAATCTCAGTGGCTCAAGACAGTGTGGCTAAACAGTTAAGGTCAACGTTAATCGCTTCCGCACAATCAGTGGTTAAAGCGGACACTGGGTTTAGCTTAACCGGGGTTTTAGGTGGCATTACCAACTTTATATGGAACGCGGTTTCGTGGTTAGCTACCAATATTAATCCAATTCGTTTAATTCCTAATTTAACCGGACTTGGGCAAGTGGGTGAATTGATTGAATCCGTGATCGGCGGAACTGTTGGTAGTGCGTTTTATGGAACCGTCACAACGGCGGTAGGTGGCTTTGCGGCATGGTTTATTGCTGGCGTTCCGGCAACGGTTCTAGATTCAATTGTCGGGATTATCCCGATCGTTGGTTGGATTGCTAACGGTGGTAACGCTGCTGAACTTGGTTGGGTTGGTGGGATTACCGGTTGGCTAACCGGGATTGTCGGCTCAACAGTTGGTGCTTATTACGGTGCGACCATGGCGCCAGGCCTTTCTAAAGATGGAAAAGTTGACGCCGTTGTCAGTGGGGTTGCATTAGGGTCAACCATTGGCGGTCTTATCGGGCACACGCTCTCAAACTGGCTGATTTCTTACACCATCGGCATGATCGTCTTCGGTATTGCCGGCGTCATCGTTGTTGCGGCCGGGTTCCTCGGACTGGGACCCATTGTCAACCCGTTGGAATTTATCCTCCTTGGTTGGGTGACGCCGTTGACTGACACGATTGCCAGCTTGATCGGTTCGCCAATCGGTGCTGCAATCGGTGGGATTATCGGCGGTATTGCAGGTTGGTTGCTCCAGTTAGTAGGCGTGAAACTTAACTTACCTGACGCTGCCGGTGTCCTCAAAGGGGTTGCACAATTGCCGGGTATTTCCGACTTGATTGGGACCATTGCTAAGATCTCTTCTAAAGCAGGGAAACTGGTCACCAAAAATCTTGTCATTCGGGCTAAACAATCCTTTGATCCTAGCGAGGCATTAGTCAGTGCCACGGATGGCGATGGTAAGGCGGTCGATATTTCTGATCTTTCTATCGATGGAAGCGTGACCGTCTCGATTCCGGGAACTTATATCCTGAAGTACTACTTCACCAATGCCGCTAATAATAATGAAATCGTTGAACAGCAAGTATACGTCACCGTGACGAGGTAAAAAATATGCATGCAAAAATTGAACTCAAAAATCTGACCCTGAGGAAAAATGAAAGTTTCCAGCCAGAAGCACTTCTTGTTGAGGCGACTGATTCCTCAGGTCATCAGGTTCCGTTAGAAAATTTCCGCATGTCAGGTGAAGTAAAGCCTTGGATTCCAGGCGTTTATCCAATTGTCATCAGCTTTACTGATCCTGAATCCAACCAGCAAATTGAAAACAAAGCATTGGTCACTGTTATTCAATAAGGCTGATCAGTTCGTTTTTCTGAAGACTACAAGAGGTCAATTTTTAAAGTCGATTGGCCTCTTTTCTACATAAAATTGTCCCAATCGTTTTTTTAAAAACGATCGGATTCAAGACACTGAAGTCTGGAGGGTATGGATGATGAGTAGGCAGAAACAGTTGCAGTCCGCGTTGTTGGGCCGCCATGGCAAATTCAAGACAGCTAAAGTTCGCGGAAAATGGATGATGGCATCAGAGGTTGTTTTGTCTTTTTCTGTTTTGGTCGCATTTAGCTCACTACATCCTGTGACTGCCTCCACAACGGCTAATGAAGAGCAGCCAGCAACCCATACAGCCACAAGTTCAGTTGCATCGGATCGTGCTTCTCCCGACATCACCTCAGTAGCTTCCGGCAGCAAAGATTCATCACCACCGGCTAATAGCTTCGAAGCTAACGGCGCCCAGCAAAAAACGGTTCAGCCCTTGGAAACCATGAAGACGGCGACTGCGAATAACCCAGAGGCGGAAGCCAAGGAACCGGTGTCAGGTGATCAAAATGAAAAGCACGATTTAACTGCGGCTGACCCAAATACGAATCAGTCGCCCAGTATCGCAACAGCACCCGTTACCATCGCCCAAAAATCTTCTTGGACACCGGAAGAAAATTTTCTGAATGCCAATGACTCGAACGGACAGGCAGTACCAATCGATGCTATTCAAGTCATCGGAACCGTTCATCCAGCGATCGTAGGTACCTATTTCGTTCAGTATGCTTTTACTGATGCCCCAACCGGCAAAGATGTGGCGCAATTTTCTTCTGTCACCGTGACCAATCAAGCTAGTGCAATTGATGAACGGCAGATAGGCGGGGACGTCTTGCCGCCAACACCTTCAGAAACAGTGGCTGCAATCAAGACAAAAGACACTTTGTTAGCTAAAAAATCATCATGGACACCGGACATCAATTTTGTGAGTGCTACTAATAGCGATGGTGCGTCGGTTCAGCTCGAAGATATTTCGATAACAGGTACGGTTAATCCGGCTTATGAGGGAACTTATTTCATCCGCTTTAGTTTTATGGATCCAAAACTGAAACAGCTGATTGCAAACATGGCGAGGGTAACGGTTGTCAGTAGTCTGACCTCGAAACCGAATCCGGATGCTTCGGGGATGTTAAAGGTGAAAAATCTATCCTCTTTTTTCCCGTCAACATCCAATTATCCAAGCGCTAAAAATGTGTATCTGCTGGATGATCCGAACTTCAAACCGGATGAGGCTGAGATTGTCAGCTACTTTCATCAATATGTCAATGAATTGCGGGCTTTGAACGGACAGTCGGCGTTGACACTTTCGGAACGCGATACAAGTCGGGCACAACAACGCGTGCGGGCGATTGTTGAAGATTTTAATCATGAAGCCGTTAGTCACGCAACGGAGAACATCGGTACGAACACTGGCATTACGGATCATATGCGGTCTAATCAGGAGATCGCATATTACATGGTGATGGCCTGGTATGACGAGACCGATAACCCGGAGCCGCTTGGTAAAGGACATTATGGGCATCGGGCGAATTTAATTTATGGCGGGCCGTCAATGGGCGTGAGTTTTTACCGTCCCCCTGCAGGTAGCGCTGAGTTTAGCGATTATTATGCCTTTGAAGCGCCTATTTACACCGACTTAGGCCTTTACCTTAAAGCAAAAGCAATGGCCAACTCGTTAACGAATCCTACCAGTATACCGCTACCTAATATTTCTTTTGTGTATGTCAATGCATCTTTGCTAGCCGAACTCCGCAGCTATCTGAATGCATCACCTTTGGGACAACTTGATGCGACTGCGAAAAGTAATGCGAAACCCAGCTTATCAATAGCATAGTCGCAGAACGTTCCTGTAAGATTAAGGTATAATGATGCCCGCAGTTCTAGAGATTTTAACGATGATAGTAATCAAATACGGTTTCTTTTGATAATTCTCACGAAAAAATTGATCGAGTTAAGTATATGCGTGAGAGGATTCTTATTCGACTTATGATCTACAGAGGAGGACAACATGGGAATTTTTAATCGAAAAGAGCAACCGGAGACGCCGGATGTGCTCAACTCATTAAATGAACGCCTGAGCGAAAACCAGCAACGGCAGAAACTGGGCGGGGGAAATCAGGAACTTCAGCAGGAAAATACCGGCGATCAGCAAAAAGACGAGCCTACAACGGGCAAAACCTTGTCGCCAGAACAGCTTGAGCAACTCAACAGCGCGGCCTCTTTAGCCACTGAAATTCTGAAACCGGCAACCGGCAGCGGCCGTACTTGGTCCATGAACATCTCTGGCGGGACTGAATTAAATTTTGCCAATGATCAACTGACTGTTTATGTCAAAGATGAATCAGCTTCAACAGCGCAACTGCAACCAGCCACCCCATCTAAAGCCATCGCAAGCCAGCCACAAGCAGCCGCTATGCCAGCCCAACCAGAGCCGGCCGAGAAAGCTGATAAAGAATCACTATCAGATCCCAAAACGGTTGTAAGTGATAATACGGATGCAGCAACAGCCAGTCAAGCTGAATCGGCAAGGCAAACACCAGCTGCGGCAGGGGCAAGTGTATCCCAGCTTCAGGCAAAAGCACCAGCCAAAGATGACGATGCCAATACAGCTTCACAAATGAATCCGCCGACAGACAACACTAACTTAACCCGCGGGCCTTATTACGAAGCGCAGAAACAAAATAGTACTTTAATTACGCAAATAGCCGTCCTTCAAAAAATGAACACCCGCCTGGCTTCTCAAATCGAACAATGGCAAACTTATCGCACAAAAACGACGGCTTATTTGAAAGAACTTTCTGCTAAATATAAAGCTGTCCTGGCCGAACATGAAAAAGATCAGCAGGTTGTCAGCGAATTTTCGACTTTGCATCAGCAGCATGAAGAACTCAAGGCTCAAAATGAATTGTTACAGACACAAGTTGCCGATTTGTCCAGTCATCTGGAAGCAGCGGTGTCCGAGCGTGATAAAGCCCAAGCGGCAAAAGAAGCATTGCAAAACGAGTTAAGTAAGCAAATCGTTGCCACTCAAATTGCCGAAACAGATCTTAAGCATGTTCAGGCCGATTTAGCCGCGGCAAAGCAAACCCAGCAGGAGTTGCAAACGGCATTGTCTGATTCTGAAGCTAAGGTGGCGCGGCTATCTGAATTATCTGCTAGTCAGCCAGTTGCCGCCGATGCTGAAACCCAAAAGAACGTGGCCGCACTAGATCAAGCCGGGGTGTTCCCGTCAGAAGATGCGCCGGTTTTTGAAAGTGATTTTCCAGAGGCATAAGGTACGTATCTTGGACTCAAGGTACGACCATTAAGAAATGGGGGACTATTGGTGAACTATTTTGTGAATGAAAACATTTTTTCAATGAACTCAGGAACCGAGTTTTCAGCAGCGCAACGATTACGACTTTTCAAAGATCATGATGTACCTGCTAAAATTTTGACGCGCAACTATAATCCGTTGTTAATTGACGATTTAAAACGCGTTAAATTAACCCAGTCAGATGTTTTGAACATGTATGATTATTTTCAGGAAGCGACTTTTGTAGAACCGCGTGATATTGATATTCGCTATACCGAAGTAATTGATAAGTTTGATTATCATATCGTTGGGGTTGATGCTAATGAATCCCAGATTGTTCATCATGGCAAAGTCGTAGGCAAGGCGTTGGTAGCGCCAGCGACAGTCGGTTTGGTGGGTTCATTGGAGTATTACAATGACATGAACGCAACCGTGGCTAAAGATGTTTGGGATCGGCGTGGCTTTAAATCGTCAACGCAGTATTTTCATCCTGATGGCCAGCTCGGACCACAGATTTTTTATAATCCAGAAGGTGCTCCTAAGCTTGAGATTGTCCGGATGAATGTGAATGGGACGCTCATGAATACCATGTATCAGCTGCTTGATTATAAAGGCCGAGCATGGCGGTTCAATTCGGAAAGTGAGCTCTTTGTTTTCTTCATGAATGAAGTCGTGGCTGCCGAGCCAAGTGTGTTAATAAATGACCGCCCATCGTTGATTAATGAGGTGGCCGCAGTGACGGGCGCTAATGCTAAGTGGCAATACCTGCACAGCGTTCATACTCACAATCCGGAACAAGTCGGTGGTTCAAGAAACTATGTCGATTATCTGAAGCCGCTGTTTGCCACGCACGCCAATGATTTTGACGGGATTATGGTGGCCACTGACGAGCAAAAGCAAGAAATTGAAAAATTCTTCCACTTTAAACATGTCATGGTGGTGCCTGACAGTTTTGCAGAAGCACATGATTTAGTGCCGATTGAAAGTCGTGATCGCAATAAAATTGTCTATCTCGGCCGCATCTCACCGGAAAAAGAGCCACAAGAAGCCATTAAAATATTTGCCAAAGCACGTAAAAAGCTTCCGGATTTGCATTTGGATTTTTATGGTTACGTCTCTGACGAAGCAACAAATGAAAGCATGGTTGCGTATAGTAAGGAACTTGGTGTCGATACCGCGATCCATTATCATGGTTATCAATCAGAAGACGAACTCGCTAAAGCGCTTGGAACCGCCGCCGCGATGTTGAGTGTCTCATCATCTGAGGCGTTTGGCATGAATATTCTTCAGGCATTGAGCTATGGCGTACCGGTCATCGGATACAACGTAAAATATGGGCCTAAACTGTTGGTTGAAAATGGTGTCAATGGTTACCTGGTACCAACAGGTGAAAGTAAAGCTGCTGCCGACAGTCTGGTGAAATTGTTGACGAGCACGGAAGCAGGACACACGTGGCCGGAAATGGTTCAAGCAGCTTATCGACAATCACAAACATTTAGTGCCGATGCTGCCTGGAAACAATGGGAAGCGCAACTTAGCACCGTCCCAAATCTTTTTCTTCGCTTAGATAGGAGTGCCGAACGATGATATTTTTTATTAATTCCAGTTTTAATCAAAGCAACTCGGGAATTGAACATGCCCAGTTGAAACGGGCTGGGTTATTTCGTGATCACGGTGAACCGTTTAAAATGATTTTTCGTGAGTGGAACCCACGACTGCACGATTATTTACAGGCAAACGGTGTCAGCGATGACGAAACTTTAGGGATGTTTGACTATTTCCAAGCTGCTGAAGAAGTGCCAACCAAGATTTTGCATGCCGAGGATATTGACTTTGGCTTGGATCAGCTTAGTTACCAAAAAGAACCGGAACAATTTCGCTATCTTGTGCTGCGTGGTCAACAATTTGTGGCAAGAATTAATTATTATCGTGATGATCCAACTGAACGGGTCAGTTCGGTTGAGCAATTCGATGCTTTCGGCAATCTGTACCGGGTTGATTTTTACGATTTTCGCGGTTTCTTGTCCTTGTCGCAATGGTATACACCTGATAATAAAGTCGGCACGGAGGTCTGGTATAAGGTTGACGGGCGGCCGGTGCTTGAAACCTTTAACAAGTATGATGCCAAACAGACTTTTACTAAAACCGGCTGGCGGCTGACCGAAGACAATGGAGCGGTGTATCTCTTTTCGAATATCGACGAGTTGACAGTTCATTTTTATAATCGTTTGAATGAGCAATATTGGAACAATAAACGCGCCAATATCTTTATTGTTGATCGATCGCATCTTGGTGACTGGCAACTGCTGCACTTGAGGCGTCCGGCTTATACTGTCTTGCATTTACACAATTCACATGCAGGTGACGCGCAAGATCCGATGCACTCGGTCATGAATAATTTTTATGAGTATGGCTTGATTCACGCTAATGATTATGATGCGATTATTTCCGCCACAGAAAAGCAAACACGAGACGTTCGTGCACGCTTCCAACCTAAGAGTAAACTCTTCACAATTCCGGTCGGTGTCATTCCGGATGAACAGTTTGCACGTCCAAAAATTGCCATGGCGGATCGGCAGCAAGGTAAAGTAATTGTCACGGCCCGGGTTGCACCGGAAAAGCGAATTGATCATATTATCGAAGCGATTGGCATTGCTAAAAAAGAGGTGCCTAATATCTCATTAGATGTTTATGGGTACGTCGATCACCGCGACAATGATGAGGCAATGACCAAGATCAATGCCGCCATTGAAAAGTATCAGCTGCAAGACGTGATTAAACTGCATGATTATGTAAAGGATGTTGGCGCGGTGCAACGCGAAGGACAAGTGTATGCGCTGGCGTCGGTGATGGAAGGCTTTAACTTGTCGTTGATGGAAGCGATCAGCAATGGGCTCGTTGGCGTCACTTATGATGTGAACTATGGCCCTAATGAGCTAATTGTTGATGGTGAAAATGGCTTTGTTGTGCCATTTGATGATATCAAGGCCATGGCGGCTAAGTTTGTCGACTTATTCAAGCATCCTGATAAGCTGCAGCAGATGTCAGATCGCTCTTATGAACTGTCAGATCGTTATTCTGAAGCAAACGTTTGGCACGCATGGGAAGCGTTGTTAGAAGATGCAAAAAAGAAGCCCCTGCCATTCACTGAAGAAATCAGTAGTGGTATCGGTGATCAGCGGGTGAAAGATAACGCATAATTTGGGTAGAAAATCGTGCGTTGAAGTCTGGTCGTCTCAGTTTGACCGTTAGCAATAAAAAATAGGGCCTCTGGAGGTGTGTCTCCGGAGGCCTTTTGAGCTTTAAACATCAGTTGGAAACTTCAGCCCCACTAATGTTCGTAAATGGAATAGGGTCGTGTTCACGTCACGTGCCAGTTCCAACCATGTTTGATAGCGAAGGCGATTTTGGGGATCGTTCGGCGTTTCTAGTATTTCGGCAAAAGCAAGTGCCTCACCCGTCAATCGGTTTTCATAGGTGATCGTGTTAAGCAAGTGATTTTGACGATCTGCATCGTAATGATTGATCAGCCGCAGTTCGGTAATGTTGTCGATGACGATCTTTTCACGTAAACCATAAATTTCAGAAGGCATGAACGAGTCGGTGGTGATACCAATATGAATGGTGATATTAAACGCCGGATAAGTTAAGAAAATGGTGCCAAGCCCGTCTGCACCAGTGTTGATGGCGGTGGCGAAATAGTTTCCGTTACTCGGGTGACCAAAAAGCGAAAACGCAGCATACAAAGGATACAAGCCCAGCATTTTCAGGGCACCTCCTGCTGACTCGGGGGTAAACCCTTGAAGCCGCTTGCCAGCCAAAACATCATCATAACCGGGAAATTCCTGCATAGCGGTAAATGTTGCTCCTTGGATGGCAGGCAGTTTGCGCACCGCAGTCAGGATGTTTTGAAAATTAGGCATGTGTAATGGATACGCAGCCTCAAAAAAGTGTACTTCTGGGTGAGTGCGAAGTAACTGCTCGACTTCTTTGAATTCAGTCGGGTTCGTGAGCGCCGGCGGTTGAACGATGACATTTTTCCCGGCTAGGATTGCTTGTTTAATTTGGGGAAAATGGCGCATGTTAGGCGAGCTTGAACTGATGAAGACAGTTGTGAAATTTGGACTTTTGAAAAACGCATTAAGATCGGAAAAAAAGACGGTTTCCGGATGCTTTTCCCGGATTGCTGCCATTTCTCGCGCTGTTTCTGTGAACGCTGCAGTTAATTGCCACTTTTCTGAAATGTCTGCGGCGTCAATGAATTCCAATGCATTCTCATTACCCCCGATGATGCCGTATTTCAGCATGCTAATCTCCTCCGCGTGTTGAATTATTTCTTTCATTATAACTAGGGAGTTTTTGATAATAAAGAAAAGAGCATCGTTTGCTGTGATAATTGCATTATAAGCGAGGAAACATTGATGTAAGTCCATTTTCTAATAGAAATTTTGGTTAATCTTGTTACTCAGGAAAACGATTGTTGATTGTAATGATTTTAAAGACATAGTTCGCAGTATTATTTAGGTATATCAACTGAAAGATTTCATAGTGTTGCCAAATTAGAGGGCTGCTCCGAAGCTTGAAGAAGAAAAGCTGTTTCAAAAAAAGCCAGGTATCTTGTATGTCGTGATGGGTAAAAAAAGACCGAAGCAGCTTGTTTTTTCCAGATAACACTGTTATGATCGAGGCGATCATTGAGATAACACTGTTATTTTGAAAGAAGATGAGAGAATGGCCGACAGAAAAATCGATACAGACCAGCGAATTATGGACAAAGCTATCAGCATGATTAACGAACATGGGGAAGAATCACTTTCATTAAGAAAATTAGCACAAGGAATCGGATTAACCACAGGTGCATTTTATACGCACTTCTCTACTAAAGAAGAATTACTTCAAGCGGTGACGGTTCTTTTATCACGTCAGGAACAATCACGGATGGCAAAGAAGCTGCAAACAGTTCGTAAACCCGAAGAACAACTGCTTACTGTTGCTTCGATTTTACTTCGACAATTTAAAGATGAACCCAATTTGATGCATTTTCTATTTTTCAATCCGATTGCGCGCAATGTCCTGAAAGTTGATAGAGGAGAGTTTGCATTTTACGATCAAATGATGCAAATGGTGGAAGCAGTGATTCAAAAACGTCACCTGAGCGTACAACCTAAAGATTTATTTATTCAGTTGTGGGCATTTATTCAAGGTTATGGTCTGTTACTTGATAGTGATGTAACAGAATACGATGCGGTATTGGTGCGCGAAACACTTCTGCGCTTATTGGAGGCATAAAAATGTCAAAATTTGCAATTGTTTACTGTCATCCATATGACAAAAGTTTCAACCACGCGATTTTGCTGGCAGTTTGTCAAAACTTATCGAATCGCGCTATTGGTTATACGATTCTAGATTTATACCATGACGGATTTCAGCCAACTTATGATCAAGAAGAACTAAGCTTATTTCATTCTGGGCAGACACACGATCCTCTCGTTAAAAAGTATTTGAATACCTTAAAGGAAGTCGATGGCCTTATCATTGTGACGCCAGTTTGGTGGAACGATATACCCGCGATGCTAAAAGGCTTTATCGATAAAGTTATGAAGGAAGGTCCGGGGTTAAGTCATGTGGTTACTAAGCGTGGTGTTAAGGGATTGCTCACCAATCTGAAGCATGTTTATGTACTAACAACGTCAACCTCGCCAACTTTTTACTTGCGCCTTTTTTGTGGCAATGCTTTGCAAGGGGTTTTTATAAAACATACTTTGAGACAACTCGGAATCAGGCGTGCTCATTGGCAGAACTTTGGTAATATCACGCATTCATCGCTAAAACAGCGCCAGAAATACTTGGAATACGTGACTGAGGAGACGATTAAATATTGAGTTTTACAAAAGACGGCTTAGCATTATCAATTTGACAAGTTCACTTAAAGCACTTTTTGAAACCACAACATCGATACTTAAAATAATTGCTTCCCAAAGTTTGTTGATTTTGTTATACTTGAACTTGTGTTTTGGAGAGTTGGCAGAGTGGTAATGCAACGGACTCGAAATCCGTCGAACCGGCTAATACCGGCGCGCAGGTTCAAATCCTGTACTCTCCTTATAAGATAAGTTCATTTTTATGCGTTACGCTGGGCTTAAGTCTGGCGTAACGCTTTTTAATTTCTTACTTGATAAAATTACTTGTTAAGAAAATCAGAGTTACTAACCTTTGTATAAACAGGCGCTGTCTGTCGTGCAATGATTTCCGCAAACTTGTATAATACAGGTACTGCTAAAGCAAGGGATGATCGACACTTGAAAGTTTCCATTAAAAAAGTACCAGCACTTTATGATTTACTTTATGGTGCGTTTGCACTTGTCATGTTGATTGCGGCTGTCATTACGACATTGCCAAAGGGGTTTTCATTCACCGGCGTGGGAGCGACATTGATGTCTTGGGCGAACCATCTGTGGTGGCTGACAATTCCAGGTATTATTTTTCATCTTTTGTCGTATTTTTCCAGTCATAATCAGCGATTGTTGCTAGTCGGCAATCTTGTCGGAATCTGTGCGTTTATTGCTTTTATTTTAATTCCGAACTACAGTGTCTTTGCGCTAATCGGTTTGCTTGTTGCCATGGTGTTCGTGCTGGCAGGGGCGAATCGCGCTCAACGCATGCGTAAAGATTCGGAGGTGTCATGATGCCTTGGTTGAAGCATAAAAAGGATGACGAACCCGAAGTTGGCATTGGTGACCATGACTTCAGCCAGTTTGTCAAAAATGCTCGTCGTGATCCGCAACGATTTAAGGCGGTGCAATCCGTTTTTGATCGACTTAAGCGGAGTCCGCGCAAAGATAACAAGCGTTCAATTAAACGTTAAGCTAAAGTCTTGCTGAGAAGCAGGACTTTTTTTGAGCGCGAGCCAGCCCGGTTTCTGGGCTGGCGAGCGCGTTATGGAGATGCTGCCAGCTTTCCGGCAATTGCTGACATGAAGGCCATTGTCACCTTTTGAATGCCATCTAAATGAAACTGATGTTATTGTGTTTTTATCTTACACACATGACATTTTTGTCACGAATTAAGAAAAATATAAAGACATCACAAATTATTGAGCGGTTTTAATTGATTCGGCATAATATGTTTAACGAAAAGGAGTGATGATTCGATGAAAAAAGTGGTTGGTATAGTTGGCGTACTCGTACTTATTGTTATTGGCTTTTTCGGCTATCAATATTGGAATAGTACGTACAATGGTGTTGATGCTTATGCGGTGGTAATTGAAGGTAAAAAAGTGGCCTCGAAAAATGAAGATGGCTCACTTTACAAGGTCAATGGGAAGCAATACTACACATATGAATACGAATTAAAATGGGTGACGAAGAATGGTCAGACTCGGAACTTAGGCTATTCATCTGAAGAATCAGCTAATCCCAAGGCGTTAACACCTGGCAGTTACGTGAAAGCCAAGGTGGCACAAAAACGGGTACTGACCACACCTCAACCGGTTTCGGAGCAGGCACTTCCGCAAACAGTTAAGGCAAAATTAAAATAGATCCTTTGCGTCATAAAAGAGGCGGTCAAACTGCACTTTACATTGTGCAATTTTGACCACCTCTCTTTTTATGCTTCAGTCGGTAATTTAAGTGCGCCGTCTTCAGCAAGCTTGCTTAAAATGCGATAAAGCAGCTCTTCGGAAAATTCGCGTGATTCTGCCAGCAAATAACTGTAAGTATCGGCAACACCGGGATCAGGTACCCTTGCCAGCCACTTTTGCAGTCGTTCATTGACTTTATCATCGGTGTAAAGTTCAGAAACCAGTGCGTCGGTTTGTTGGCTGATGAGTGCTCGCAATGCCAAGTTTTCTGCCATGTTCAGCTTCCTTTCTAATTGATTACTATTATACCTAGCCACAATTTTTAGGCAAAGCCTTTTCGCCTCTTTGCATTCGGCGGCACCTAGGCTAATATAATAAGCATGATATTACCTTGGTTAGAAACCCAGTCGACGCTAGATTCTGCGCGCCAACTGTTGGGCATGAAATTAAGTTTAGGCGCTTGTAGCGGTTTGATTGTTGAAACCGAAGCTTATCTTGGTGCGCGCGATCAGGCTGCCCACGCATTTAACCATCGCCATACCACGCGTAACCATAGCCTTTTTCTGGCGGCTGGTACCGTTTATGTTTATCGAATGCGACAATACTGCTTGTTGAACATTGTGACTCAGCCGGTTGATGTCCCAGAGTGTATTTTAATTCGGGCACTGGAACCGATCAGTGGGCTGGCGACCATGCAGACTCGCCGCAAGCAAATAGGCATCGGCTTAACCAACGGACCGGGCAAATTATGCCAAGCACTAGCGATTGATAAACAGCTTGACGGCACTGTGTTGAATCAGAGCGGGCTGAGCTTGGCACCAACTGATCATCGCCCCCGTAACATTGCCGTTGGACCGCGAATCGGTATTCCTAACAAGGAGCCGTGGACAAGCGCCCCATTGCGGTTTTACGTTGCAGGTAATCCGTTTGTTTCAAAAATACCGCGGCGTGATCAGGATTTAGAAATGAGAGGATGGCAATCATGAGCCAAATGAATATGTTAGATGCAATTGGTGACAAAATGGACCAATTAGATTTTGACGGCGATCTTAGCCTGAACTGGGATAAGGACGCGCATGTGATTGAACTCGAAATCACAATGACGGCTGAAAGTGAAGCCGGCGTTGAAGTGGAAGACCAAACGGGAACAACCGTTGATGATGGCCTGGTTACCTATCAAGATGCCATTCTTTTTTATGACGAAACGCGGATGCACGGCGCCGACTATGCAGATGATTATCTGGCTATTTTTGGATTTAACGGCAAAAAAGGGATTGACGTGGCGACTGTTAATGCTTTGTTCATTTATTTACAGGATCTGCTTGATGACGGGCAAAGCGACTTGATGGATTTCGTGGATGGCACTTCCGATGACGATACATTTGCCTTGAATTTCGATGAAGCGCGGTATGAAGCGATCTTGGCTGAACAGCCCGATGCCGATAATCGGATCTTTTTGCCGTATCCTAAGTATTAGTCATTTTTACGAACGCAAAAAGATATTGATAGGTTAAAAAACGAAGCTAGCTTTTTATTTTAATTGTATTAGGAGACCATATGAATAACGATTGGACTGCATTGACAGTGACGACTTCCACTGAAGCGGTTGAAGCTGTGAGCAACATTTTGATGGAGGCTGGCGCGGTAGGCATTCAGATTAAGGATGCGGCCGACTTCAAAAAAGAGACGATTGATGCACATGGTACTTGGTTTGATCCGGCGACCGTTCCGCATTTGGCAACTGGTGCACAGGTCATCGGCTATTTTGAACCGGCTACGTCACTAATTGAAAAGCGGGATCATCTTGCGTCACAAGTTAAAGCACTGGCGCAATTCGGATTGGATCCGGGTGCGGCAACAGTAACACTGGCTGACGTGCGCCAACAGGATTGGGCGGACGTTTGGAAAAAGTATTATCATCCGTTGCGTGTTTCGCGCTTCTTAACGATTGTGCCTAAATGGGAGCACTATACACCGCAGCAGCCTGATGAGTTGGTGTTGACACTGGATCCGGGAATGGCGTTTGGAACCGGCACTCACCCGACTACGCAATTAATGTTGTCACTACTGGAATCATTGGTACGCGGCGGCGAAACAATGATTGATGTCGGAACCGGTTCAGGCATCTTGGCTATTGCGGCTGAACGGTTGGGTGTCAGCCAGATCCTAGCAACCGATGTCGATGAGATTGCCGTCAAAAATGCCCAAGCTAACATTGCCTTAAATCCCGTTAGTCACATTACCGTGAAGGCTAACGATTTACTGCAAGGACTAACGGTTTCGGCTGACTTGATTGTCGCTAACATTTTGGCTGAGGTCTTAGTACCATTGATTCCGCAAGTACCGTCACGGCTAAACCCGCATGGCCATTTTTTACTGGCAGGGATTATTGCCGAGAAGGCCGACTTGATTCGGCAAACGTTGCAGGATAATGGCTTTACCATTGCGCAACGGCGGGATGCAGGCGGGTGGGTAGCATTTGATGCGGTATTGAAAGCTTAACGATAACTTGTTTGCCAGCATAGAAAAGGGGAGCGTGCGTGCAGCGATTTTTTACCGAACATCTTTTACATAGCCAACAAACCTTCACATTGGAACCGGCGATTGCTAAACATGCGATTAAAGTGTTGCGTTATGATGTCGGCGCTGTTTTTGAATTGGCTGATCCTAAGCACCGGGTTTATCAGGCTACGGTTCAGACAACAGATCCGCTGACGGTTGAGATTGGCCCGGAGATTACCAAAAATGTGGAGTTACCCATCGCGGTTGAGGTTGTTTGCGGCGTCAGCAAAGGCGATAAAACTGAGTGGATTGTCCAAAAGGCGACGGAATTAGGCGCGGCCAAAATCGGCTTTTTCAATGCTCAATGGGGAACTGCTCGGTGGCCGGCTGAGCGGATTGCTAAAAAAATGGATCGGCTTGCAACGATCGCCCAAAATGCGGCTGAGCAAAGTCATCGTAATTTAGTCCCGGAAGTCACGATGTATGCTAAGCTGAGTGATGTAGGGGACGATGCAGCCGTTAAGTTAGTGGCTTATGAAGAAAGTGCCAAGAAAGGCGAACATGCAGCTTTGGTTTCGGCTTTAGTGCCGCATCCTGCTTCATTATGTGTTGTTTTTGGACCAGAAGGCGGCATATCGCCAGCTGAATTAGCCTTATTGCAAGCACGCGGGTTTACGCCAGCCGGTCTTGGCCCGCGGATCTTACGTACCGAAACGGCGCCGCTATATTTGCTTAGTGCCGTTTCGGTTCTCACTGAGCTTGCTTAAACTAAAACTGAATTGATTATAAAGGAGACTAGCGCTGATGAGTCGTGTCATGAATTGGGTTAAAGTACCTCGCAATAAGGTTGTTTGTTGGAGTGTGCTTATAACTTTGATCGTCCCATGGGTATTTCCATTGTTCCATATTAGTACCGCCGTCCGGGTAGGGGTTCTGTTCATTTTAATTAACATGCTGAGTGCTTTGTGGATAGGCCGAACAATTCGACGGCATCATTTAAGCTGGTGGTGGCTGTTCGTCTTGCCAGTGCTGTTTACTTTAATGGTCTTTTTACGTTACAAATGGTATGCCTACTTCTTTGCACCGATTTATCTTCTGCTCGGCGTCTTGGCGATGGCAAAGGACTAGCATTTTGTCAGAGAATCGTTATAATTTAAGGGTAGTCTAAGAAAAGTTGTACCAAGCTGTGTATCAGTCTTCTTGCGCTGAGACTCAGCCATTATGCGCGAACTGACGCGATTAATGAAGCGTAACGAAGCGGCGATAAGCGTGTTGTCCCGATTAAGTCGGAACAGAACGTTTATCGCCCTTCTCATAATATCAGCGCAATATGCCGCTATGAGCGGAAAATTCAATACGACGCGATCACTGGCGAAGAAGTCGATTGGAAGGACTTCTACCCGCGCTGGCTCGCGCTCAATCATAACGCGCTTACCGGCGCAGAAGTCTGCGTGTAAGGACCTTGGTCGCAATGGCTAAGAGCGGGCCATCACGCCCAAGGCCGCTTACACTCCGACTTCTACCCGCGGCGCCGGTTCGCGCTCAATCATAACGCGTTCGCCAGCCCAGAAACCTGCATGTAAGGACCTTGGTCGCAATGGCCAAAGCCCGGCCATCACGCCCAAGGCCACTTACACTCCGGTTTCTAACCGGGCTGGCTCACGCTCAGGAGGGGAATACCATGGCCGAAGAAGTTGAACTTACCCAGCCGGATGTCATGAAGTTGTGTAAAGCTTACATGAACCCTGAACACTTGGCATTCGTTGAAAAGGCCTATAAGTTTGCCGCTTATGTTCATAAAGATCAAGTTCGCAAGTCCGGCGAGCCTTATATTATTCATCCCATTCAGGTAGCGGGGATTCTTGCCGAATTAAAAATGGATCCTGAAACAGTGGCTTCCGGCTACCTGCATGACGTTGTGGAAGATACAAATATCACGCTGGGCGATATTGAAGAAGTGTTTGGCCATGATGTTGCGGTCATTGTTGATGGGGTGACGAAGCTTAGCAAAGTGACTTATGTTGCCCACAAGGATGAGTTGGCTGAAAACCATCGAAAAATGTTGCTGGCGATGGCAAAAGACTTACGTGTCATCATGGTGAAACTGGCAGACCGCTTGCACAATATGCGCACACTTCAACATTTACGCCCGGATAAACAGCGGCGGATTGCCAATGAAACCCTGGAGATTTATGCGCCACTAGCCGACCGCTTAGGGATTAGCACCATCAAATGGGAACTTGAAGACCTATCGCTGCGTTATCTTAACCCGCAACAGTACTATCGAATTGCACACTTAATGAACAGTAAGCGCACCGAACGTGAAGCTTATATCCAAGAAGCAATCGAAGAAATCAAAAAGGCCTTAGCGGATTTGCATATTAAATATGAAATCTATGGCCGCCCAAAGCACATCTATTCCATTTATAAAAAAATGCGCGACAAGCATAAACAGTTTGATGAGCTGTATGATTTGTTGGCAATCCGGGTCATCACCGAAACGATTAAGGATTGCTATGCGGTTTTAGGTGCAATTCATACTAAGTGGAAGCCAATGCCGGGCCGGTTTAAGGATTACATTGCGATGCCTAAAGCCAACTTGTATCAAAGTATTCATACGACCGTTATCGGACCGATGGGCAAGCCCCTAGAAGTCCAGATTCGCACCGAAGAAATGCATCACGTGGCTGAATACGGGGTTGCAGCACACTGGGCTTACAAAGAAGGCCAGACCAGTAAAGTCCAGTACGATAAAGCCGGCAAAAAATTGGATATCTTCCGCGAAATTCTCGAGCTACAGGATGAAAGTAGCGATGCCGCCGACTTCATGGAAAGTGTTAAAGGCGATATTTTCACCGATCGCGTTTACGTCTTTACCCCAAAAGGTGATGTCTACGAGCTTCCAAAAGGCAGTAATCCGCTTGATTTTGGCTATTTAATTCATACGGAAGTCGGCAATCATACTGTTGGCGCCAAAGTGAATGGCAAAATTGTGCCGCTTAATTACGTGTTAAAAAATGGCGACATCGTGGAAATGCTGACGGCTAGCGGTAGTGCGCCTAGCCGCGATTGGATCAAACTGGTGTACACCTCGCGCGCCCGTAACAAGATCAAACGTTATTTTAAGCAAGCCGATAAAAGCGAAAACGCTGAAAAAGGCCGTGATATGCTTGAACATGAGCTACAAGAGGAAGGCTATGTACCAAAAGATTTTATGACCAAGGAAAACATGACCGGACTTATGCAGCGTCTGAACTTTCAAACCGAAGACGAATTAATGAGTTCGATTGGTTACGGGGAATATACGCCCAAAGTCATTGCTAACCGGCTAACCGAAAAGTTCCGTCATGCAAAGGCTGAAAAGGATCGTAAGGCCAAAGAGGCTGCCATTTTATCTAAGAACCAGAAAGTCACAACCGTTTCCAGTGAGAAACATCAGCCACAAACCCATTCCGAAGATGGTGTGGTGATTGAAGGTGTTGACAATCTGCTGGTTCATTTGGCTAAGTGCTGCATGCCTGTGCCCGGGGATGCAATTGTCGGCTATGTGACGAAAGGCCGTGGGGTCACAGTTCATCGCGCGGATTGCCCAAACGTTCAAAGTTCACGGGAAATGTCGGGTCGTTTGATTGACGTCCGCTGGGAAAATGAAGCGGTACAAAAGCAGCTCTTTAATACTGACCTTGAAATTTACGGTTACAATCGCAGTGGGCTGTTAAATGACGTTTTACAGGTTCTTAATGCCCAAACTAAGGCTTTAAACAACATCAATGGCCGGGTTGACCACGATAAAATGGCTGATATCCATGTCAAAGTCGGCGTCCGCAACCTTGCCCATTTGGATAAATTAATGGATGCTGTTAAAAATGTTCCGGATATTTATGAAGTGAAGCGAGCAAATGGGTGATGACCGTTTTATTTAGACAGCACTGGTGATCAGAAAGGCATAGATCTCAATGATCACGATCGGGTGCTGTCTTTTTATGCCAACAACATTCACAAACAAGATTTGATAAATAAAGGAGAAAAGTATATGCGCGCAGTGGTACAACGCAGCCTTGCAGCTAAAGTTACGATTGCCGGTCAGACAGTCGGTGCCATTGATCATGGATTTGTGGTTTTACTTGGTGTCGGGCCTGAAGACACATCAGCAGATAGTGACTATCTCGCCGAAAAAATCAGTAAATTGCGGGTTTTCAGTGATGATGCCGGCAAAATGAACTTGGCGCTAGCAGATGTCGGCGGGCAAGTCCTATCAATATCGCAATTCACACTGTATGCAGATACACGTCACGGTAATCGCCCCAGCTTTACGGGTGCGGCCAAGCCGGCTTTAGGGGAACAACTTTATGACACCTTTAATGCCAAGCTTCGTGATTTAGGCGTGACGGTCGCAACTGGCGAATTTGGTGGCGATATGCAGGTGAGTCTTACCAATGATGGTCCGGTGACGATTTTATTTGATACGGAGGCGAAGTGATGTTAGTTAACGCAATTTGGGATTTTGACGGCACTTTGTATGATTCTTATCCCGGGATGATGAAGGCGTTAGCGGCGTTGGTAACGGCTAATGGCGGTCAGATTAAACCAAAGACGCTCTATCGCCAGGTGAAAGAAACATCAATCAAACAATTTTTAACCGGCTTTGGGCAACAGGTAGGCCGATCCGTTGTTGATTTAGAGGCGGATTATCATCAGCGGGCGCGGGCGTATCTTCAGGATATTCATCCATATCCTGAAGCGCTGGCCGTATTGAAAGCCATCAAAGCCCAAGGTGGACACAATCTGCTTTTAACGCATCGTGATCGTAGTGCCTGGGAAATTTTGGCTCACGATCAAGCTGACACCTTATTTCTTGGCGGGGTGGATGCCGATTTGAAGTTACCGCGTAAGCCAGCACCTGATGCGATTCAATATTTACTTCGACGCTTCCAACTCAATCCCGCGGTAACGGCGATGATAGGTGATCGCTCGCTTGATGTGGATGCCGGTATCAACGCTGATGTTAAAACGATCTACTTTAATGTGGACGGCCTCAATGCAGCACCACAGGCAGATTATCAAGTCGATCATTTAATTGAAATTCCGCCGTTGTTCCGCAAGTAAAAAATTCAAATAAAGAGCCGCTCAATCAGCAATTTTTCATGCCTGATTGAGCGGCTATTTATATTCGATTTGCGCTATTGCCGCGGCAAACTTTCCGCCGATTATTGATGATGACCGGCTTTAAAGTAAGCATTTAAACCGTTAACAATATCGGTCGCAATTTTAGATTGATACGTTGGGTTTTTAATATACTTAAAGTCTTTGTCGTTATTGATATAACCCATTTCATTCAGGATGGCCGGCTGTTTATTATCGCGTAGAACTTCATAGTTACCAAATGCAACCCCACGATTTTCTAGTGGTAAGTCATCAAAAGCGTTGTTAACTGCCTTAGCCAAGGCGAGATCCTTTTTGCTGCTGTAGTAATAGGTGGTGAACCCGGAGGCAGAGTTTTTGGACGGGCTGGAGTCAAAATGGAAGGAGATAAATGCATCGGCATGGGCGTTGTTAGCAGTTGTCGGACGTGGCGCGAGGTCGACAAAGGTGTCAGTCGTTCGCGTCATGATAACGTTAGCACCAGCAGCCCGCAAAGCATTGGCAACGAGTTCGGCCGTTTTCAAGGTATAGGTTTTTTCGTAATCATGATTATTGTTAGCTGGCGCACCCGTGTCTGTACCACCATGTCCGGGATCCAGAACAATCGTGGCTTCGGATAGTTTCGTTGCCGCTTTTTGGGTTTGACCATTATTCGGGGCGGTGACGGTCCAGCTGGCAACATAACCCGATTTGCCATCAGGGGCAGTGACTTGATACCAATCGTCTTGTTGTTTGGTAACGGTCAGTTCAGTGCCTTTATCGAGTTTCTCGACGGATGGGGCATTGATACCCGCCGCATTGCGCAGGTTAGTCATGGTATTGGTGGTGACTTTCAATGCGGCCCCGCTTTTGGCTTGCGTCAGATTGGCTTGGGCAGGTTGTGCCAGATTAGTTGTCTGACCAGTGAGCTGGACACTGCTGCTAGTGATCCATGCCGCCGTATTGTTATAGGCAATCTGGGTCCAATCGCCTTCTTGATACACAACTTTGACACTATCGCCGGCATTAAGCGTTCCTAACTGCTTGGCATCCTGGCTGGCATATTCGCGAACGTTAACCGGTTGATTCACCGTGGCAACTTTCGCACTCGTGGTTGCGGCTTCGCTTTGATCGACTAACCATGAAGCAACCCAACCGATTTTATTGCCGGCAAGGCGCACTTGATACCAGGAATTTTTGGAACCGATAATGGTCAATTCATTGCCGGATTTTACCTGACCCATGATGCCATATGCCAAGCCGGGACCTAGCCGTACATTGACGCTCTCGGCTTTGACTGTCATGTATTGGGTGTTGGCCATCACACTGGTTGTTGCGGCACCAACGCCAAACAATAGCGCCAATAAGATCACCAGCGGCCATTTCTTAAGTTGTCCGATATGTTTCATGACAAAGCCCCACCATTCTGAAAAATCGTTATGTTTATTATAGCAAACCCGCTGGCAAAAGGGTGGGGAAGAAAAGCGACCTGATGCTTAATTCGTAGTTTTCAAAGCGGCGGTAATGCGCTGACGGATCGCATCATGCTGGCTGGGCTCATATTGGTACTGGGGATCACGCCAATAACTCGGGTCATACAACCATACTGGCTTGGCCAAACGTTCCGGCACCTCCGACTGGTAGCGCGGGAAGACATGGGCATGTAAAAAATGATCCGTATTGCCCAGAATGTCGTAATTGACGCGTAATGGTTCACACGCCGTCAAAATGGCATCGCCTAAAGTTGCCATGCTTTGCAAAAATAGACTTTGTTCTCTTTTAGACAGCTCATTTAAACTGCCGACTTCGCGTTTTGGCAGTAATACGCTGTAGCCCGGTAGAAACTGGACATCGCCAAAAACTGCAAAGCCACCGGGAAGTTCGGCCATGACCATTGAATTTTGGCCATCCAAGGCTGCTTGAATGCGATCATCTTGCCACAAAACGCTCACTCCTCATCAAATACTCATGTTCTTACCCATAAAGTCAGCGTACACCTGCTGATTTTTGAAAACAATGACAATTGTGCTCTTTCACCACTAACAGCAGAAAATCAGACTTTGGTAGGAGCCTGGATTAGAACCTTTGAATGATGATAGGATTATTGTTAGATTATAATATTAGAGACAGGAGGTTGGTTCAATGAGATTATACATAGAAAACATTCATAAGCATTTCGGGAAAAAGCCAGTTTTAAATGGCATGACGGCAACGCTTGAGTCAGGTGGTGTTATCGGACTCATGGGCCCAAACGGAGCGGGAAAATCAACGTTGCTTAAAGTATTGACCACTCAGCTAAAACCCGATGCAGGTTCCATCCAACTTGATCATGTTGATGTGGTCACCCATCCCGGAAAATTACGCCAGGTATTGGGCTATTTGCCTCAGCAAGTCCCTTACCAACCAAATGTGACCGCGTTGGATTACCTACGTTACATTGCGGCTTTAAAAGGCATTAAGCCCCAAGACGCTGATCAGCAGATAACAAATCTGTTTGTAACTCTGCATCTGGATCCTAAAAATCCGACACGGCTGCGGGATTATTCCGGTGGTATGCGGCAACGAGTGGGATTGACCGCCAGTTTGCTAGGTGATCCCCAAATTATCATGGTTGATGAACCCACCGTGGGCTTAGATCCGGTCGAGCGGATTGCAGTACGTAACCTGTTAAGCACATTGGCCCAAAATCGCATCGTCCTGATCGCAACCCACATCATTCAAGATGTCGAGGCCATTGCAAGTCGCCTGCTCATCGTCAAAGACGGCCAGTTTCAATTTCAGGGAACGCCGGCAGATTTTCTCCAAAAAGCAGCCGGACACGTTTGGGAGTATGTTCTTCCGCGTGGTGCTGCGTTGCCGAGTAGTCCTAATATCAGCAACATGCAAGAGCAAGCTGACGGCATTCATGTGCGGCAGATAGCTAAAACGGCGCCAGTCAGCGGTGCTCAAAATGTCACGCCAAGTTTGGAAGACGCTACCTTAGCCAACTTTGAAGCTAAGGCGGTGACCGATGCATGATGCATATGATCTTAACCGACTATCGGCAACGTTCGCGCCAATTTTCTTTTCGGCTATTGGCAGTTTTTGCGTTGTTTTCAGCAGTGTTGCTTGCACCCCGGCAAACCGGGAGTTTTCGGGTTTTGGTTTTGGATCCGCATTACTTTGCTCAGGCGAATAACCCGACGTGGGCACCGGTCGGAGTTGTTGCGGTCTTGACGTTTTTCTTTCCCTTCATTGGCTTGGTACTGGCACGGCAAGGCATGAGTCAGGATCGGGAAAGCGGCATTTTGTCGGCTTTTTTAACCGGACCGTTTAAAAAAATCCGGTATGTCGCCGGAGAGTTTCTGACAAATTGCCTTTTGCTGCTAACGATCTTGGTTTTCGTGATGATGGGCACATTAGCTATGATGGTCATTCAATACCCTGGTCAAGGCCTTCACATAAGTCAATTTATCGCGACTTTTGCCATACTCATTCCCGGTGTAGGGTTGATCAGTGCCTTGGCTGTGATCAGTGAAACGATTCCCGGTTTACGCGGTCGGTTCGGTACAAGCATTTTGATTATGCTACTCTTCATCGGTTATGCCATGATGATTGAGGCAAAATGGTATGCACAAGTAGTCGACTTTTCCGGCATCGTTTTGTTACAAGCATTATTCAAGCAATCGGCACTTGAATCGGGCCACCGTTTGACGAGCATGATGATTTTAGGGGGCAATGACCATCTGAGTCGTGCCGGCACCCATGATTTAGTCTTTCAGACATTGACGCTAACCTCAACGCAATGGTTATGTATCGGTGGTTCAGTCCTATTAAGTTTAATGCTGGTTGGTTTGGCTGGCTTATTCTTGGAGCGGCGGCCTTTAACACGGAGAATGACACATCAACATTCTGCGATGCGGATTACTTTGCCTGAGGCGGCTGCTAATGAAGCGGATTTTAATGCGGTTTCGATTCAGCACTTCAGTTGGCCGGCTTTATGGCGTCAAGCAATGAAACAACTGCTGGCATCTCGTTCAGTCGGTTGGTGGTTGATTCTTGCTGGCTTATGGGGCGCCAACTGGATCGCACCGACTTCAAGTCTTCGGAGTACGCTTTTACCAATCACGTATTTATGGGCCTTATTATTTTTCAGCCAATTAGGATGGCCGGAACAGCGAAACGGTTTAGCTAACTGGTTGACGACCATCAATTTTGCCAAAAAGCGACATTTAAACGTGACATTGCTGGTAGCGGTCGGCTTTTCAATTCTGTTAGCGTTGCCGACCTGTATACGGCTTGGGGTCACGGCCTGGCCGTTGTTGAGTTGGGCGTTGATGTTACCCGTTGTGGCGATGTTGCTTGGGTTTGTTACCAAGACCGGACAGTGGACGCAATTGATCGTAACCGTGCTGTTGTTCTTTGTCGTCGCGGGTCTCAGCGGTATTTTACCAGTCGCAACCACAGCAACCGGTATTCTGACCGGTGTCGGCTATCTGATGATTGGCGCTGCAAGTTTGGTTGGGTTAGAGTTAGCTGTTTAGTCAGTAAGTTACGAAAAGCGTTCCTGCCCCGCTAGAAAAACTAAATGCATCACTTCGAAAATCTAGGCGTACGCCGTTGACAAAACTTTCTGCAAACCGTATGCTTTAACCAATAACTAAGACCTGTGACGGAGTAGGATAGATCAATTTTAAGCGACCCGGAGATGGTGAAAGCCGGGACCGATCGAAAAGACACTCCTGAGGTGATCAAGTTCCGGAACGCCACCGTTATGGCAAAGTAAAACACAAGGTGGTACCGTGTCCGCACCCTTCGAGCAATCGAGGGGTGCATTTTTTTAGAGCGCGAACAGGAGCGCTAAGCAATCGGAGTGTAAGTGGCCTTAAGCCTAAATGGCTGGGCTTTGGCCATTTAGGCTTAAGGCCCTTACACGGAGATTGCCGCGACTGTAAGCGCGTTTTCGCAGTAGTATCAGCGGGGATGTGTCATACATACTCGCCTGCCGAGCCCAACAACCAACACAACCACCTACCACCAAGTTTCCGAGCGCTTTCAATCACCACCCACCCATCACAGTCTTAAGACTACAGGAGGCACCTCATGAATTATCAACGTCCAAAAGGCACAGCCGATATTTTACCTGGCCAAAGTGAACGTTGGCAGCAGGTTGAAGCTGTTGCCCGCAAAATTTTTGCCCAATACCAGTACCGCGAAATCCGCACCCCGATTTTTGAAAATGTTGATGTTTTTTCGCGCAGTGCCGGCGATACCAGTGATATTGTGACCAAAGAAATGTACACCTTCGAAGACAAAGGCGATCGCATGATGGCATTGCGTCCAGAAGGCACTGCCGGCGTGGTTCGCGCCTATGTTGAAAACAAATTATACGGACCTGAATACGCGAAGCCATACAAGGTTTACTACATGGGTCCGATGTTTCGCTATGAACGTCCGCAAAGTGGCCGCCAACGCCAATTCCACCAAATCGGCGTCGAAGCTTTTGGGAGTGATTCGCCGGTTTTAGATGCAGAAACACTAGCGTTAGCAAAACAGTTGCTAGAAGCGTTAGGCGCCAAACACCTTAAGTTCGTGATTAATTCTTTGGGCGATCCGGCAACGCGCAAGGCTTTTCATGCGGCATTGGTCGACTATCTGACGCCGTTTAAAGATGAACTTTCAGAAGATTCCAAAGTTCGGCTGGTTAAAAATCCGCTTCGTATTCTTGATAGCAAAGACAAACATGACCAGGAAATAGTAGCGGATGCGCCGTCGATTCTTGATTATTTGACTCCGGAAGCGCAACAGCATTTTGATCGGGTTAAAAGTCTGCTCACAGGTTTAGGCATTGAATTTGAAGTGGATGCGACAATGGTTCGCGGCTTGGATTATTACAATCACACCATTTTTGAAGTGATGTCGGATGATAAGGTCTTTGGCGGCGGGTATACCACGATCTTGGCAGGCGGACGGTATAACGGCTTGGTTGAGGAACTTGGCGGGCCGGAAACCCCCGGGATCGGATTTGCCATGGGGGTTGAGCGCTTGATGTTACTCATGCAAGGTGACCAGCAGCCGGTACAGCCGGATGCCTACATCGTCACCATCGACCAAGGTGCGGATCAGGAAGCTTTACAGATGTTAACCGCGCTTCGGCAACAAGGCTTTACAGGTGAGATGGATTACATGGGCCGTAAAGCCAAGGGACAGTTCAAAGCTGCCAACAAAGCCAACGCGAAATTAGTGTTGACGATCGGGGAAAGCGAACGAGAAGCGGGAACCGTGCAAGTTAAAAATATGGCGACCGGCCAGCAGAAGGCCTTTCCTCAAGCCGATGTATTGGCAGACTTTAGTAAAATTTATACACAAGTAACGGAGGCAAAATAATATGAGTAAACGCACCTGTTATGCCGGTGACGTCAATACCGACTATCTTGATCAGGAAGTCACACTAAAAGGATGGGTACAAAAGCGGCGCAGTTTAGGTAGCTTGATCTTTATTGACTTGCGTGACCGTGAAGGCATTGTTCAACTAGTCTTTTCCGAAGCAATTGATCGTGATGCACTGACAGTAGCTAATTCGGTACGTTCCGAATATGTCGTTGAAGTTCAAGGCGTCGTAAAAAAGCGTAAACCACAAGCGGTAAATCCGGAAATGAAGACCGGTGATATTGAAGTTGAAGTGCACGATATCACAATTTTGAACAAAGCCAAGACGCCGCCATTTTATATTGAAGACAACGTGGCCGTGACTGAAGAAACCAAGTTAAAGTATCGCTATCTTGATTTACGTCGCCCGGAAATGCAAAAGAACATTTTCACCCGCGCTCATATTATGCGGAGCGTGCATCACTATTTGGATGACAATGGTTTTATTGACGTTGAGACGCCGACTTTGACGGCTAGCACGCCAGAAGGGGCCCGGGACTATCTGGTGCCATCGCGTGTGTACCCAGGCAGTTTTTACGCCTTGCCGCAATCCCCACAGCTGTTCAAGCAATTATTGATGGGAGCCGGATTTGATCGGTATTATCAGATTGCGCGCTGCTTCCGGGATGAAGACTTGCGTGGCGATCGGCAACCGGAGTTCACCCAAATTGACCTTGAAACCAGCTTCCTTTCCGCTGAAGAAATTCAGGATATCACGGAAGGCTTAATCGCGCAGGTGATGCATGATGTTAAGGGGATTGACGTTGACTTACCGTTTCAGCGGATCACCTGGCAAGAAGCGATGGACAAGTATGGATCTGACAAGCCTGATTTGCGGTTTGACATGCAGATTCAAGATGTTTCCGATTTTGTGAAAGACTCAGACTTCAAGGTGTTTGCCGGAGCGGTTCAAAATGGCGGCCAGGTTCACGCCATTGTATTGCCTGGCGGGGCAGCCAAGTATTCGCGCAAAATGATCGACGCCCAACAAGATTACATTAAGCGTTTTGGTGCTAAGGGTCTGGCTTGGTTGAAGGTAACAGACGATGGCATTAGCGGACCGATTGCGAAGTTCTTTGGTGATGGGGCAGCATTAACTCAGGCTGTGGGCGCCCACACTGGCGATTTGGTCTTGTTTGTAGCCGATAAAGCAAAAGTCGTCGCTGATGCCTTGGGTTATCTCAGAACCCATTTTGGTCACGATCTCGGCTTGATTGATGAAAAGGAATTCCGATTCTGCTGGGTGGTTGACTGGCCGTTGTTTGAATATGATGAAGGCATTCAACGCTGGGTTCCGGCGCACCATCCATTTACGATGCCAAATGAAGAAGACGTGCATCTGCTCGACACCGATCCGCACGCGGCACATGCGCAAAGTTATGATATTGTACTGAATGGTTATGAACTAGGCGGTGGATCAATTCGTATTCACAACCGCGACATTCAGGAAAAAATGCTCAAGGCACTTGGCTTCACCCCTGAGCGTGCGCAAAAGAGTTTCGGCTTCCTGCTCAACGCGCTTGATTACGGTTTTCCGCCGCATGGTGGTTTGGCAATCGGGCTGGATCGGTTTACCATGTTGCTGACGGGTCGCGACAATATTCGCGATGTCATTGCCTTTCCGAAGAACAGTAAGGCCAGCGAACCAATGACAAGTGCACCATCTCCGGTAGCTGACATTCAGCTTAAAGATTTAGGGATTGAAGTTCGCCCTGATGTTGATCCGGAAAAAGAACATGAAGGCGACGAGAACCTAACCGAGTAAATCGACACTTTTAACGTCAAACAATTTAATTGCTGACAATCGAAACATCTCCGGCTATAATCAATAGTTGTGGAGGTGTTTTTTTATGTCAGATAAAATAAATCGGCCATCAAAAGCCAAATTGAAAAAACAGTTGTCACCAGAAGCCTACGCGGTGACGCAGGAAGCCGCAACGGAGCGCCCATTTACGGGGCAATATGACAACTTTTATGAAGATGGCATTTATGTAGATGTTGTGAGTGGTGAACCGCTGTTTTCTTCACAAGATAAATATGACGCCGGATGTGGCTGGCCCTCATTTACCAAACCCATTGCCAAGTTGGCCGAGCATCGAGATCAAAGCTTCGGCATGGAACGGGTTGAGGTTCGAAGTCCGCAAGCCGCCTCGCACCTCGGTCACGTGTTTACGGATGGTCCGGCTGCAGAAGGTGGGTTACGCTACTGCATTAATTCAGCTGCACTGCGCTTTATTCCGGTGGCTAAGCTTGAAGAAGAAGGTTACGGGAAGTATCGGCAGTTATTTGATAAGTAAACTTTAATAATCAATAAAGCTTGTCTGAATAGTGAGGTCAAGTTCCGTCTGACTTTGCACCGATTCATTGGCGTATGCCAGAGCTTGGAATTTGTGTGTCGCTCAATGGTTAAGATTTTGGGCGTGGGCGGTTGAAAAACGGGCTCATAGTTGCGGGGACCGCACATAAGGACTTGGGACCAAGGCCTGCCTGATACTGCTGCGAAAACGCGCTCACAGTCACAGAATGGAGTAGCATTACCTGTCCGCCCTTGTTATACTTGATCACGATATGATTAATGGGTGACAGGGAGCGGTTTTTGTAATGGAAGAAATTGATCGGCTAATTCGTCGGCATCAAAATTGGTCGCGGTTGTCTGCGGCCTTTTTTTACAGCATTTGTGTGGCAGTTGCGCTGAACATGTTTTGGGAGCCGGGTGGCGTTTTCGCCAGTGGTATCACCGGTGCGGCTCAGCTTTTGGCAACGATTGTGCGTAAGTGGTTTAACTTTAATATCGCGTTACCGTTTTTTTCGCTGGCAACGACTGACTTGTTTTCAACTGGGACGTTACTGTTCTTCCTGAATGTGCCGCTGTTTGTGTTGGCATGGAAGGCCATTGGACACCGGTTTACCCTGTTCACTTTCTTGGCGGTCATCTTTTCAACCATTATGATTCGCGTACTAGGCGTTTTGACCCCTTTGACAAAAGATCCAATTGTCTGCGGGATTTTCGGTGCGGTTGTCAATGGCTTAGGGACAGGCTTTGCGTTACGTAATAATATTTCGACTGGCGGGATTGATATTCTCGGCATTGTATTGCGTAAACGGACCGGACGCACAGTGGGAACGATTAACATTATGTTTAACGTCCTCATTATCTTTTTTGCCGGGTTCGTGAATGACTGGCCACATGCTTTGTATTCAGCGCTGGCAATTTTTATTAATGGCCGAGTTATGGACTCGCTGTATACTCGTCAGCAACGGTTGCAGGTCATGATCGTGACGGCGCGGCCAAAACAGGTGGTGCGGGAAATTCAAGGCTCGTTAAGACGCGGCATTACGATTGTGCACGATGCAGAAGGCGCCTTTCATCACGAAGAAAAGACGATTCTTTTCACCATTATTTCCCGGGCCGAGATGTACGATTTGGAACAAGCGATGCGTCACAGTGATCCGTATGCGTTTGTTTCCATCACTGATTCAGTTAAAATACTTGGCCATTTTTACGAGCCTAAAACGGATTAGCGAACATACACAAGATTGGAGTCGGCAAGATTTTTGCTGAAAACTCACTTTACTAGGCGGAATCAAAATAGTAATTGATTGTAAGCATGGCCGATGTTATACAGATCGGTTTGAATTCAAGGTTATCTTGATTAGGGAGGTCGTTTAATGTTAATCGGTGCCAACGTGAGTATGAAAGGCACGAAAATGTTGTTAGGCGCAGTTGAAGAAGCTGCAAGTTATGAGGCCAACACGCTGCAATTTTATACCGGTGCGCCGCAAAATACGCGTCGTAAGCCAACTAGCGAGATGAGAATTCCTGAAGGCTTGGCAGCGATGGCTAAAGATGATATCAGTCACCCAGTCATCCATGCCCCTTATATTGTGAATCTTGGGAACACAAAAAAACCGGCCAACTTTGAATTTGCCGTTCAATTCATGCAAGAAGAAGTTGCCCGGGCTGATGCACTACATGCGTATACGATGCCGTTTCACCCCGGCGCGCATGTTGGTGCCGGTCCTGAAGCGGCAATTGCTCAAATTATTAAGGGTTTAAATCGCATTATTGATCCTAACCAACATGTCACGATTGCGCTTGAAACCATGGCGGGAAAAGGCACTGAAATTGGCCGTTCATTTGAAGAACTGGCGGCGATTATCGATGGTGTGACTTATAATGAAAAGCTCCGGGTCACTTTTGACACCTGTCACACGAACGATGCCGGCTATGACGTAAAGGACGATTTTGATGGCGTGTTGAATGAATTTGATCACATCATCGGCATTGATCGGCTTAGCGTCATTCATGTTAATGACTCCAAGAACCCGCAAGGCAGCCATAAAGATCGCCATGCAAATATTGGCTTTGGCACCATTGGCTTTGAGGCCTTAAATCGAATTGCCCACCATCCAGCACTTGAAAAGCTACCCAAGATACTCGAAACCCCGTATGTCGGCCCTGATAAAAAACATCAGGTTCCACCATACGGGGCAGAAATTAAATGGCTTAAAACGAGTCATTTCCAACCAGAAGAATTACGCAAATTGATGGCTTAATGCGTCTCGGTATTGTCGAATTCATCAAGACCCATATGCTCCAAAATCAAGGTTGCTGTCTCTTCAATTGATCGGTGTGCGGTGTTAATCACCATGCAGCCGATTTTTTTGTATAGATCTTCAGCAAATTTAAGTTCCTGATTAACCTGATCGCGGGCTGAATAGGCTGTGTCCGGATTCAAACCATATTGAATCATCCGCTGCCGCCGAAATTCCATTAGGACCGATGCATCAGTAGTTAACCCGACAATTTTTTTCGGATCAACCTGCCAGATTTCTTCGGGAATGTGGGCATTGGGAACCAAGGGCAAATTGGCGACTTTCAAGTTACGATTGGCCAAGAATAAGGAAAGCGGGGTTTTGCTTGTCCGCGAAACCCCCAGCAATACAATATCGGCTTCCAGAAAACCCTTGGGATCTTTACCATCATCATACAAAACGGCAAATTCCATCGCCGATATACGATCGAAATAACGTTCATTAAGATCATGGACGGCGCCGGGAACATGGTTAGGTTCTTCATGCGTAATCGACTTAATGCCGCTCAAAATCGGTGACATTACGTCAATCGCAATGACCCCTTGATCTTTAGCATAATGCGTTGCTAGTTGGGCAAAACCGTCCGTAACAAACGTCATGATTGCCAGTGCGTTTTCCTTCTTGGCCTCATCAATGGCGCTATAAATTTTCTCTTTGGTGTGGATAAAAGGAAAACGGACATAATGTGCTTCAAATTCGGGAAACTGGGCTGCAACGGCTTGGGCAAGTCGCAATCCGGTTTCACCAACCGAATCTGACATAATATATAAATTCAGTTCTTGGGTCATAATGCCACCTCGCTACCTTAGATAACGCTATCATAGCATAATTTATTTGCGAACGTGTAGCTAAGCCTATTAGGTAAGGGCATAAACGCTTCGGTGCCATTTTATCGAAAAAGACGGCTCACCGGCGAAACTTAAGCAATAACATTGGTTGTTTATATAAAAATCTGAAATCGCTTATTGACGCGTGGTTAACAGTTTTGTATACTAATAAACGAACTATTGGCTATGATATCCGTCAGTGGTTACACAAGTGTCGGAGGGAGGGATATCACATGGCTAAGACAGTTGTTAAGAAAAACGAATCTCTCGATGACGCTCTTCGGCGCTTTAAGCGCACTGTATCCAAGTCGGGTACACTCGCTGAATACCGCAAGCGTGAATTCTACGAGAAGCCTAGCGTACGCCGCAAGCTGAAGTCAGAAGCAGCGCGTAAACGCAAGAAGTATTAATAAAGGACTTGGTGAATAGTGGCTTTAATGGATGAGCTTAATGCTCAGATGAAGCAAAGCATGTTAGCCAAGGACAAAGTGACGTTGAGCGTTGTCCGGATGTTGAAGACAGCCTTGGTCAATGAGAAGATCAAACTCGGCCACGACCTTTCGGAAGATGAAGAAAAAAGCGTTCTTGCAACTGAACTAAAGCAGCGCAAGGAAAGCGTTTCTGAATTTAAAAAAGGCGGTCGTTCTGATCTTGTTGAGGCAACCGAAGCTGAAATCAAGGTTGTGGAACGTTTTCTACCAGCCCAGTTGAGCAAAGATCAGGTAGCCGATATCGTTGATGCAACCATCAAAGAAGTCGGTGCAACTGGCAAGCAAGACTTTGGTAAGGTTATGAAGACGCTGATGCCCAAGGTCAAGGGCCAAGCTGATGGTGCACTTGTCAGCAGCGTGGTTAAAGAAAAACTTAGTTAACGACAAAGCCGGTGTTAGCACCGGCTTTTTTATTGTGTAACCATAGGCAATTCTGTCGAGAGTCCGGCGTGCAGATCAACTTTTGAAGTTTAGGCATTTGAGGCAATTTGAACCCTGTTGTTTAAAGCATGAATGGTTGTCGTTAGTAAAATTGCCAAGCAGTTTGACGCCAGTTTCAACCTAAACAAACAGATTTAACAATTTTAAATGCAGCTTGATGTTGATGGTGTTGAAGCATCATGAGTCACCTTGTTCGATTACTAAGATAGAAAGCAAGAGCTGGCGGAGTGGTGGCGGGCTCAGTGGTGAAATTGGTCTTAAGCGGAGTGGGCTTCTCCGCTTTAGACCAAGGCCGAGCTTCGAAACCGCGGTCTTTGCGGGTTCGAAGTCGTGCCCACCACGTTCCAGCCCAGTCACCGCGGAGCCAGCTCGGAGTAACGGAAATCACTTAATTAGAGTAGAACCGAGAAAAAGTTGACACTTACGTCCGTTTAAACGATTCTGACGCTACTTTAAAAATATGCTAAACTAAGACCATCATTCAATGCTTAAATTATTTGTTAGGGGGCCAATATTTGGCACAGGAGACCTCAGAGAAAATTTTTCGGTTTAGTAATCCTGATATGGCAATTAACCTAGTTGGGATTAATGACGCGAATTTAACGTTAATTGAAGAAGGCTTGAACGTCCGGATTTCGCCGTTTGGGGACGAATTACGCATCAGCGGTGAAGCCGAAGCGGTCAGCTTGACACTACAGCTGCTTGAGGCGGCAACTAAGTTATTGGCACAAGGCATCAAACTGTCACCTCAGGATATTGCTAGTGCGGTTGCAATGGCAAAACGGGGCACGCTCGAATATTTTGCGGATATGTATAGTGAGACCTTGTTACGCGACGCCAAGGGGCAACCGATTCGGATTAAGAATTTTGGCCAGCGTCAATATGTTGATGCCATCAAACATAACGACATTACTTTTGGCATTGGCCCAGCCGGTACCGGGAAAACTTTTCTCGCCGTGGTGATGGCAGTTGCAGCCATGAAGGCCGGCCAAGTCGAGCGGATTATTTTGACGCGTCCGGCCGTGGAAGCAGGCGAAAGTCTTGGCTTTCTCCCTGGTGATCTCAAGGAAAAGGTTGATCCTTATTTGCGTCCGGTTTATGACGCTTTATATGCAGTTTTGGGGAAAGAACACACCGATCGCCTAATGGATCGCGGCGTCATCGAAATTGCGCCATTAGCGTATATGCGTGGTCGTACGTTGGACAATGCGTTTGCGATTTTGGATGAAGCCCAGAATACGACTCAGGCCCAGATGAAAATGTTTCTGACGCGCCTGGGCTTTGGCTCGAAAATGATTGTCAATGGTGATGTGACGCAAATTGACTTGCCGCATAATGCCAAAAGTGGCTTATTGCAAGCGGAACAGTTATTAAAAGGGATTAGTCATATTGCCTTCACGCAATTTTCCGCACAGGATGTTGTGCGCCACCCAGTTGTCGCCAAGATTATTGAAGCTTATGGCAAACATGATTTACAGCTGCAAAAGCAAACGAAGGAGTAAACAATGGATTTAGAATTTTACGATGATGATCACTTGCTGGATGACCAGCATCATGAGCTGATCCAGAAGTTGGTTGCTTTTTGTGGGCAACAGTTGGCGTTACCTAATGATACCGAAATGTCGATTACCATTGTTGGGGATGATGCGATTCAAAAGATTAACCGGGAATATCGCGATACTGATCGCGCGACTGATGTGATTAGTTTTGCAATTGAAGATGGCGAGGATGACTTGCCCCTGATGCCTGGCATGGCAAAAAATATTGGCGACTTATTCATTGATCCCTTGACTGTTCGGCGCCATGCCAAAGAATACGGCCACAGCTTTGAGCGCGAGCTGGGGTATACGGTGGTTCACGGTTTCTTGCATCTAAACGGGTATGATCATATTAAACCGGAAGATGAAGCCGTGATGATTCCGCTGCAAAAGAAAATTCTGACTGCTTATGGCCTTACCCGATAAGCAAATCGGCAAAAACAAGCATTTTATTCAAAGCGCCCGCCACGCGCTCGATGGGCTGCGCGTCTTTTTTGTCGATGAGAACAATTTCAAACGCGAATTTGTTAGTGCAACATTGGTGATAATTGCCGGGATCTGGTTAAAAGTGCCGCCATTTTCGTGGTTCGTTTTGATTTTGGCGATTTTGTTGGTATTTTTAGGCGAACTGCTGAATACGATTGTTGAGAATATGGTCGATTTCATTATTGGCGAGCATTACGATCTGCGGGCAAAGAAAATTAAAGACATGAGCGCTGGTGCCGTGTTGATCGTTTCTCTGATTGCGGTAGTTGCCGGCATTTATGTTTTTGGACCGCCGCTGTTAGCGCTTTTGAGGAGTTGGTGAATGTTGTCAGTTTTACGTACCGCAGCCTTAGCCGCACGTGAGAATGCCTATGTTCCTTATTCGCACTTTGCCGTGGGTGCAGCTGTTCGCGTGGGTGAGCGGATTTTTTCCGGGGCAAATATCGAAAATGCCAGTTACGGGCTGAGCAATTGTGCCGAGCGGAGTGCGATTTTTGCAGCTGTGAGCGCCGGGTACACCCAGTTGGATGAGTTGTTGGTCATTGCCGATACAAAAGGACCGGTAGCGCCTTGTGGGGCGTGTCGGCAAGTTATCAGTGAATTTTTTGCGGCCGATGCGGTTATTACCTTGACCAATGTGCGCGGCGAAACGGTTCAAACGACCCCGCAGGCATTGTTGCCAGGCGCTTTTTCGAAAGGAGACTTACAGGCTTGAGTGAACACCATTCTGGTTTTGTCGCGATCATCGGGCGGCCAAACGTCGGCAAATCAACCTTCATGAACCGTATTTTAGGGGAAAAGATTGCCATCATGTCGCCTAAAGCGCAGACAACCCGCAACAAAATTAACGGGATTTACACTACCCCTGACGCCCAAATCGTTTTTGTGGATACGCCGGGCATTCACAAACCTAAAAACGAGCTGGATGATTACATGGATAAGGCCGCGTTATCGACGCTTAATCAAGTCGATGCTATTTTGTTCATGGTCGCAGCGGATGAGCAAAAAGGGGCAGGGGATGCGTATATTCTGCGCCAGCTTGCTGAAGTGAAGAAGCCGGTTTATTTGATATTAAATAAAATCGACTTGGTTAAACCGGATGATTTATTGCCGCTGATTGAAAGCTATCAGCATGATTATCATTTTGCACAAGTCTTCCCGATTAGTGCCACGATGGGGAATAGTGTGGACGAGTTGCTGAATTCGCTGACGGGCACATTACCAGAGGGACCGCAGTATTATCCGGAAGATCAGCTCACAGACCATCCTGAATATTTCGTTGTCGGTGAGCTGATCCGGGAAAAAATCCTTGAATTAACCCGTGATGAGGTGCCGCATGCAGTCGCGGTGCAGGTAGAGCGCATGAAGGACCGTGAAGGCGGCAAACTGCAAATTGAAGCGTACATTATCGTTGAACGTGATAGTCAAAAAGGCATTATCATCGGCCGCGGCGGACAAATGCTCAAACAAATCGGTATCCGCGCCCGTCGCGATATCGAAAACCTGCTTGGCGATAAAGTTAACTTAAAACTATGGGTCCGGGTTCAAAAGAACTGGCGCGACAACAATGCTTATCTTAAATCATTAGGTTATAACATGAAGGATCTGCGTTAATGGTCAAACAAACACAAACCTTTGAGGGGCTGGTGATGTCCCGTCAAAATTATCGTGAATCCGATATGCTGGTCAAAATTTTGACGGATCAGTTCGGTAAAAAAATGTTTCTGGTAAACCGGGCCCGCAAGCCCGGTTTTACTTTAGCTGCTGGCATTTTGCCCTTTACGCATGCGGATTATATTGGTGAGGTCCGCGATTCTGGACTGTCCTACTTGTCCGCTATAAAGAGCCCGACGCAGTATCGACAAATCTCCAATGATATTACCTTGAACGCCTATGCAGCCTATATCTTCGGCTTGCTCGATTTAGCCTTTCCAGACGAGCGGCCAGTCGGCTTTTGGTTCAAACAAGTCAAACAAGCCTTGCATTTGATTGACACCGGCCTTGACCCGCAAATTATCGCCAATGTGGTTGAAGTGCAAATGCTTAAAGCTTACGGTGTTGAACCCAATTGGCGCGGCTGTGTCATCGACGGCCGCACTGATTTGCCACTGGATTTTTCAGAAAGCTATGGTGGCTTATTGTGTCAGCAACATTGGGACAAGGACCCGCATCGACTCCACGCCAGTCCGCGCGCCATTTTTTATCTGCGACGGTTCAGTACGCTTGATTTGAGTCAGGTCAAGCGAATTGATGTGAAGCCCGCGACCAAAGCCGAACTCAAGCGAATTCTTGATGTTATTTACGCAGATATGGTCGGGGTGACGCCAAAAGCTAAGCGGTTTATCGATCAAATGAATCAGTGGCAGGATCGGTTGCCGGATCGTACAAAGTCAGAAGATTCGTCCAATAATGATCGTCCGCATATTTAATTGATTCAACTGATTGTTTTTATTCCTCGTTGTGCTAAGTTATAAGTAAGCGGTTACAGATTTGAGGTGATGCCTCTTGCGGAAATAGTGACAACTTTAACCGAAGACAATAATCACTTAATCAATTTTGTGAGAGGGGAATTTTAATAATGGGTGAATCACTACCAAAAGCAGTCAAAGTTTGGATGGCGGCAAATATATTAGCAATCGAGTTTGATAATGGGCAAACCAGATACCTGCGATCACATAATATTAAGGATTATATTTCGGCTTGGTCACTTAAAAAAGGTAAAGGCAAACGGGTTAACTTGATTTTGCCTCCGACATGGCAGTGGCTCGGTTCAAATGCCCGCATCGAAAAGGATGGTTCCGTCATTCTATTTGAAAAGGATAGCTATACGCCACAAGAACTTTGGAATAACAGTAAGGAACGTATCGACTTAGTGTCGGGTGTGAATTGATACAAGCAACCTTAAGACCAATCTAGCAAAGAAAATTAAATTGGTGATGAGAAAAGGGTCACATTCGTTCCAAACTCCGGCAAGTCAGGAAAAGTTTGAGCTTGATGGAAATGGTTTTGGAACGAATGACCAAGCGATGGAGAATTCGAGCTTCCTAAATAAATGGAGCCGCACAGAAGCGACCGTACGCCAAGGAGTGGTGAACGGTCGCATTTATGTTTAGGAGCCAGTCGCGTGCTTGATTTAAGTCAATTCTAGCGTGTAAATGATCGCGCTAAAAATTTAACCGACTGTATACATTTATTTTACACAGCAGTGATAAGATAAAACTATTCCTATCATGCTAGCAATTAAATGTACGTCAATAAAAACGAAATAAGGTTCATGTCAAGCCGGAACACGCATCTTTAAAAGATACAAACTCCACCGAAAAATTTCTATTATTAGAGGCTTACTGGACCATCATCCACGTGTGAAAAGAGGCTTTTTACTTTGAAAACCTTCTTTAAGATAATCATAGCTATTAGTATCATTGTAGACATCTTTGTCATCGCAAAGACGGGATTTGGCAGTACTGCGACGCTTGGAACAATGACTGTAACACTGGCTATTCTTTTCATCGCCAATTTCTATGACAGAAGAGGCTAGATCTATGAACAGCAGCAAAGGGAAACAGCATGCTAATCATATTCTGATGCTAAAGGCACTTTCGGTTGAGATTGGCCATTTTTCGCTTAAAGATGTTAACTTAAGCATTAACGCTGGTGATGTTCTAGGCGTGATCGGTAGTAATGGTGCTGGGAAAACAACGCTATTAAAAACGATTATCGGTATTCTCAAGCCAACTTCGGGAACGGTCTTCATTAAAAAAGGCACTGCGATTTCTATGGCATTTGATGATGGTTACATTCCGGAAAGCTTGTCAGCTAAAGACATTGACTATATTTTTCCCAAAATCTTTAAACGCTGGGATCGTGAAAAATATAGACAATATATCGATAAACTAAAAATCCCCAAGCAAACTAATTTTATTGATCTCTCTAAAGGTACAAAAACCAAACTTGGCTTAGCAGTTTGTTTATCGATGAACGGCGATTTGGTGATTCTTGATGAAATTACCAGCGGGATCGATCCACTGACCCGGATTGAAATACTGAATGAAATAAAAGCTTATCAAAATCAAACCGGTGCCAGCATTATTCTCGTAACGCATATTTTAGATGATGTCATCCAGCTGTGTAATCGGTTTGTGGTTCTAACAAATGGCAGCATCACAACAGACTTCAGTTTAACCCCAGAAACAGACGAGGCTGTTCTTAAGTCACTTTTGGTTGCGAAGAAGTGGGGGATACTAAATGACAGGCTTTCTTATTAAAGACTTTATAATTGTCAAGAAACGAATCCTTAAACTCCCCGTCTTGATTTCTTTGTTTGGCGCTTTTCTGGTTGCAGTTTTCGTTAACAAAGACATTGCCGAGTTATTTGTGTTCAGTTCTTCTGCGCTTGCCATTGTTGCGCTTGAAACGCTTTTTCAGCTTGATAATCAAAGTCACTGGAAAGATTTTTTAGTGCCTTATCACCTGAATCCATTCAAGATTGTTGGTTCTAGGTACGTATTCTATGCAATCGCTTGTTTTGCAACATCATTTCTTGCCTTTGTGATGAGCCTTATCATTGAGATTATCGTACCGAAAACGTCACCGATGCAGTTATTTGGGATAACCGCGATCATTTTTGTTGTATGTTCTGTTTTTGGCATTATCTTACTTCCGGCTATGTACGCTTTTTCACAAAGCGGCCTGATGTTTATTTTCATCATTATCCTTCTTCTTATGGCAATCCTACCGCGGATCCGGTCCGCGAAACTACAGGCTTTCTTGATGAGCCAAAACAAAGCTTCATTGTTTCTTGTCGCCGTTGCTGCAGTTGCCTGTTTATATGTGATTTCATATTTCTTTTCAGTATTGCTTTATCGTTATCGCTAAACCAAACCGTCTTTTCAGAACGGTCTGATTTACATCGAGAGCGGGGTATATTTATGTCTTTTAATTTTTTATGTGGATAGGAAAGAGGTAAGCCAATGCGCGAAAAATTAAAACATGCTTATCAAACAGAAAGGCTTGTGTTGGCACCGGTTACGATTGACGATGCGCCTGACATGTTTGAGTATGCAAGTAATCCGGAGAATGCCTATTATGTGTTTGAAACCAATAAAACTTTGGGAGATACAAAAGACATCATTCAAAAAATATTTATAGAGAATGGGCTTGGCAAATATGGCATTTTTTTGAATGAAAAATTGATTGGTACAATCTATTTCTTAAACTTAGACGATCGTAACAAATCCGCAGAGTTAAGTTATGTACTCAACAAAAAATTCGAAGGGCATGGATATGCAACTGAAGCTGCAATCAAATTACGTGACATCTTCTTTAATGAACTTGAAGGTGAGCGCTTGTATGCGAGACATACATTTGACAATCTAAAATCGATGAATCTCATGGCAAGAATAGGTATGAAGATAGAAGGAACGCTTCGAAAGTCATATTGTTTTCATGGTCGGCAAGTTGATTTAGCAATCTGGTCAATGACACGAGATGACTTGTGATTAGCGAGAACGTGATTAGACGTTACTTCAGGGTATTTTATATCGTTTTGATGGAAAAGCCGTGGTCCTTTTCAGAAACCCCGCTTGACACCCCTAGCCGCGATGCTATACTAATAAGGAAATTGAATCGGTGATGAGAAAAAGGGTCGCATTTGTACCAAACCCAAGCGAGTCAGGGATAGTGTAAGCCTGATGGTGGTGAATGTGATTGGCGTTTTCGAACCAAATGACAAAGCTGCAGGTAGATTCGGTCTATCTGAAGTAGGGTGGAACCGCGCATCTAGTTATTTAACTATGGTTTCATTACTGTATTTACTGGTTTAGGGGCCTGAATGGTGTTTTGAATAGCTGAAAAAGTAGCTTGTTTCATGGCTGTTTTCAACATTTTATTCAGCACCTAGATAACATGAGATCACATATGATTTATAAAAATAAAATAACGTCAGCAGGCATGTTAGCCTTACCGTCACAGGTAGGGCTATTTTTGTGCCAAGATTTTCCTAAAACAATTTGAGGAAATTTAAATTAAGAGTTAGCATTGCCATGATTCAATCGAGAAAGGAGAACACAAAATGGAAAACTCAGATTCAATGGATACAGACTTTTTGAACTTAGTGATTGAAAAGGGAATGAAGGGCAATAAGCCATCCGTTATGGCAAAAGGGTTGTTAAAGACAGTCAACCATTACAAGAGGCAGGAAAATATAGAGAAAAAATTGACTGAGATGCTGCAGACCTTTAATGATTTCGATCATCAGTATGCAGTAAATGTGGCACAAGAACTTGTTGTGTTGGATAGTTCATACTCTGAATTTGTAAAGAAGTTAAACCTTCCGGATAGCAATGGCTAACAACCTTTAGCCTTACCGTCACAGGTAGGGCTATTTTTGTGCCTTAAAAGTAGCTATACCAATTTGCCACCTAGCTTGTGCAGAGGGTGTTAGCTAGCACATTAAGTGAGCTAGCTGTGCTTCATTCCCATCTGCCATCATTTTGATTAGCTATCACAGTACCCACAGGAGGCTCACACTTGCTCTCTAAGCGTCTTTAATACTCAACAGGTGTAATTGTGCCTATTCTTCCATACTGCCTTAGGTGGCCTAATGGTGAGCAGTAATAGGCGGTAACTTTGTCCTAACTGTCTCAGTGTTCATAGAAGGCTCTCTAAGAGGTTTTAACATTGCTTGGTGTACACTTATAGGTGCCACAAGGCAAAGATTGCTAGGCTGCCAACTAGGGGGCACACAGGGAGCCTATAGTTGGTACTTGTCAGGTTGCCTAGTAAAGTACCTAACAGAGTGGTCAATAGAAACTATTAGTTGCCCTTACAGTGCCCATAGGAGGCTCACATTAGTCGTCTAAGCAATTCTGTCACAGATTGGCACAATTATGCATGGGTGGGTGAAAAGAGCTAATACGTGATGATAGGGGGCAAAAAGCGTGGACAAAGATAATTACCTAATTAATTGCTCAAACAATCACAAGCAGGCGAAGGAACTTGCCACCTTAACCCATTTTGAAATTGCTATATCTCTTTAGCCTACTAAACACTTAGCTTGGCATACTTAGGTAGGCACAATTAGGGGAAGCGTTGCTTCCAATTGATGGTGTCTTAGACACCACTTAGGTGCCTAATAACTAGGCCTTGTTCTGAATGTTAATGAAGCTAGAGCGTTAGCGATGCTGAATGGAGTTAAGTAATGCTTAGGTTGCAACGGATATTGTTCTTGACTTTGCTTCTAATCTTCTAAGTTACTAATGGTGGCTAAGCGCTTTTTGCTTAGTCAGGTATCCAGCAACCCTGCTGGTTAGGGGGAGAAGCGATCTTTGCTTCGGGGGGCTAACAGCCCCCAATACTTAGTTGCTAACTTAACTGGCTTAACTGGTTAAGTATTCAGAATGCAAAGGTTGCTGAAAGCTTACGTAGTTATTAATTTGAAATTGATACATATTCAGTTTGGCCTTCTACTAGGCACAATTAGGGGAAGCGTTGCTTCCAATTAATGGTGTCTCAGACACCCATAGGTGCCCTTAATTGGCCTTACTCTGATAGTTAATGAAGTAGAGCGTTAGCGCTGCTGAATGGAGTTAAGTAATGCTATTGAGTTACTAGCTAAGTTGCTATTAAGTTAACTAGTTAAGTTACTAATTAAGTGTTAGGGCTACTCGCCCCGACACACAAAGCCCGTGTGTCTCCCTCGTGAGCTGTGATCAGCTCAAGCATCTGACTAACCAAAGACCGGTTAGCCAACATTAGGTACTTAGTAGCTTAGAAGCAAAGTTCAAAACCTTAAGTTTACAGGTTATAAGGCCACCTAAGGGCACCCTTAACCGTGTCTGTTCCAGCCACGTTTAATGTGCAAGGTTAGGAGGCCACCTAATGAACGCTCTAAACATCAAAGACAGCTTGCTGGTTTTGCATGTGTAGTACAAGTTCTTTATTGTGCATGCCAAATAGGCCATGTTTGCGCTTACAACTACTGATACTAAGGCAATTATGGCATGCATTTTTAAGATCTTAAAACTGTAACTTTTTTGCCATCCTACTTTCCACACTCTTACCCCCTTTAGATGCCTACATAGCAACCTTTCCAAGCACTTTCTGTCAACTTTGTGGATTACCTGTTACTTTTCCAACTTTTGTCCACTAGAATCGTAATGCTAAATTACCCTTTGAAAGGGTGTGTGATGCAGATAAAGGATATACAGGTTGCTTATAACTACTTATATTTTTTAATAACGTGGTATAATTAAGTTGTAAAAGAAATGTATAGGTTAGTATTGACATATGCTTGATAGACTTTGACTATCACTTTTAAATAAAAAGAGTGTATAATTAAGTTGTAGAGAAATTATGGTGTGACAAATGGAATAAGGGAATAAGATTTATTGACTATTTCCTCCAAAAATGGCGCCTACCTTACGTTATATATATGGAGGAATAATTTCCTCCTTCTCCCTGTTTAAGACAGCAAGTGTGGCTGGTGCGGAAAAACCAGCCTACTTGTTTGAGGCAGGGAGGCAAGATTGTGTAGTTGTGAAAGAAGGTGAAAAAATGAAGAAAACTAGTCCAGACATTATGGTAGTCAGGGATTTAAACTTCTTTGATGCCAAGCTCAAGAGGTCGTTGGGTTCAAAGGGAAAGCTTGCAGAGGTAACAAAGCTAAGCTATTCAAGTGTAACTCACATGAACACTGTGGGAGTTAGCTACGGTGTTGCAACACGAGTAGCAGAAGCACTTCACGCAAATATTGATGAACTATTTATAGCAAAAAAAGCCTGATCGGGCGCAACCGACAGGCAATGGAAGAAAAGTATGGGAGCTATTAACACTGTATACAATTCATATTCTAAAGAGTTAGTAGCTCCTTGTCAATGAACAGGGAGAATATTATGGGATATAAGAATAAAGAGCTACTAACAAACTGGGCTAATAACATTGATAAGGTTGCTGAATTAACTAAGCACAGCACCACTCGAACAGCTAAGAAGTCACGCCTTAACGAATTACTTAACACAGTCAGCACCGGCAAAATTGTTGGGGCTACAGAACATAAAATTGATGGTAAAAAGATGTTATCTATACATAAGCTAACAACAAATGTTGTGCCAGCTTTCATTGAATGCCTAGGACCAGAACAGCTGCCAACATTCCTTAAGGCTTTCTACCCAGAGATGCTTCAAAGGGTAGATTATAAGCAAGCTTGCAAGATTGCAACATCAAACATCTTACAGATGCCATCAGGAAGAGGCTCGGGTGCTTCGAAAGCGGTTAAGAATTTATTTGTACCAGCTAATAGGTTCGACCCTTGGCGGGATGACAAGAAGCTCATGGCTGATGTGTGGTTTTCGCTTAACCTAATTGCCGTCAATCAAGTAACTGGTCACCAGCTTTCTAAAGAGCCAGGTAGAGGTATCTACATCACTAAGGGTTTGATAATGGACATGCTTGAACACCCAGAAAAAGCCACCAAAACAAAGATTGCTAATGCACTTGTGTTAATGCGAGTTGCAGGGGCTATTCACTTAGCGCAACCTGATGAGCTTTGTGATGAAGGGAAGAAGCTAATGGAGTTTAACAATGGTAGTAAATTAGTCAAGTCGCACCATGTGTACATACTAGGCGATTTCAACACTGCTAACTGGGAATTGGTGAGTGATAACTTTACCCTCAACCTAAACACCCCAATCAGCAAAGAAATGCTTATCCAGTTGTTCGGAGAGAAGGTTGCAAGTGACTACTTTCCAGATTTATCAGGCGGAGTTGGGAAACGAGAAATAAATTTTTTCATGGGTATAAAGGCTCAAAAAGGGTATACCAATGAGCCTATCATGACGGCCAAAGCAGCAGCGGATACTATTAGCAGCTTAGCAAGCGTTAAGGACAGGACAGCAAGACAATGGGTTGACGAGGTTTGCACCGTTAAGCCAGTCGAAATGGAAAAACTGTCAAAGGCGTCTGCTGGGAGATACGGTTATGAACTGAAAGGCTATAAGGATACTAAGCCAGCAGAAAAGTTGCTTGTACCAACGACTAAGGAAGCTTTAAGGATGTGCAGGGAAAAGCTGGCTGACAAAAATGACAAGCTAAAAAAAGAGCTTAAGGTGAGAATGCATAGGTAGACGAATGGATTACTTAAGGCAGCTCGTGAATAACTAGGGCATACCAATTACTACATCAAATGATAAAGTCAAGGCTATCAAAAAGGTCTCATGTGATGCCTGTTTTTATTGGCAATTTAGGAAAGCTGATTTAATAGGCTCAAATGTTAAGATTTGTTTAAGCCTACACATTAGGTGCTAAATAACCCCTTATTTTAGTTCCTGCTACTAAATTAATGGCGTAAGAGAAATGGAAGGGGTGATTTTTAACTGGCATAATTAATCGAGTGATGCAAAACCAACAGTAATATTATAAAACGTGATATAATAGAAGTATAGGAAATAAAAAATAGGAGATTATAGAATATGAATATGGATTTGACTCAAGAAATAAAAAGAAACGCGTATGATTTGGCTTACTTAAAGGGACTCATCAGTAATGAGAACACTGAGACAAGCTGGGCGGCCATTTTCCCAGCTAATCCAATGCGAGTTTACAAGAAAGCGCCAAGGCCTTACTCACGGTACAGTACAAATAGGCTAGGGCAGGTCAAAGGCCCATTGGGGAAGGTTCTTAAGCCATATGTTAACAATGGAGGCTATTCAGTGCTCCCAGTCACTAAAGATGATGGTAAGAGCACCACAATCACGGTGTCTAGGTTAGCTGCTTTGACATTTATTCCTAATCCAGACCGGCTTAGTGACGTTGACCATATAGATGAAGATTTGGATGATAACTGCGTTGACAATCTTCGATGGCTTTCACATCCTGACAATCTTCGCCGCCGTGCAGTCAAAGGTGGCAAGCATGCAGTGACAGCAGTAGAGCTTACCACAGGTAAGAAAACTGAATACTCAAGCATTAGCTCAGCAGCTGTAGCCTTGGGAATTAGCTACTCGACCATCCGGGGGATAGCAAATGGCACCTATTCGCTACCAGACGCTGGTGGATATTATTTTGTTTTTGCCAAATGAAAAATAGTTGCACTTCCCAGTTAATACCATAACACTATAAGAGAAAGAAAGAAAGAAAGCATACATATGAAAAACAAAGAAATTTCCATTGACGTCTTTAGCGTTCTTACCTCAGCCGGGTGGCTCTTAACAATGACAAACATAGCAGGTATCACACAATTGCCATGGGCTAATATTTTAAACTACTGGCTGGCATTGCTTGGCATTTCGGTAGTCCTAGGCAGCTTAACAGCCCTAATTGGTCTTTGGGTAAACAAAGGTGGCGACAAGTAAGTTGCTCAGTGAAAAGACAATCAAAGACATTTTGGCAACGCCAACATTTGGAAAACAGGCAGAGTTATTGTCATGGCACCTGCATGAGCCTTTGAAAGACACCTCAGAAGACCTAATCGTCGAATTATTAGACCACCGATTGAAGTCATGGACAGATGAAGAAACGGAAGATGCAATCATTCGTGAGCTTCCCACCCTTCAATGGCGCATAACATTTGCACGTAAGGATATTGAGCGAAAGACATGGCATTCAGAGAAAGTTGAGCAAGACAAGGCTGACATGCTTGGTCTTACAATTCCTCCAGATACACACAGTGAGCAGGAAATTGAAGAAGCAATTGAAAGAGCTAATTCAATCCTTCATAATCACCAATCAAGAGAGTGGGTGGAATCAGTGTTGACACATGGGAAGGCAGAGACAATGGTCAGATTCAATCAGTCTACTAGACAGTTTCAGGCAAAATTGAGGAAGATAACACTTTATCTGACGACACATCGAAAGGAAATTGATAATTAATGAACAACGTAAATTTAATAGGTAGAATTGCAACAGATGTTAAAACAGGGAATGGCGTGGTTTCATCACTTTTGGCAGTCCATCGGATTTATCATTCACAAGATGGGCAAGACACAGACTTTATTCCTTTGTCAGTCTTTGGTCACCAAGCAGATAATTTTGAAAAGATGGTTAAAAAAGGGCAAATGATTGGAATTGACGGGAGTATTAAAACAAGTGAGTATATCGATAAGTCAACAGGAGAGAAGAAGTATGGCTGGTCAGTGGCCTTGTCACATTTCTATTTATTAGATAGTGGGCATCATGATGCATCACCAAAGCTTAGTGACACCACTTTCCATTCATTAGCGCCCAAAGTTAAGGACAGCGATTTGCCATTTTGACCAGACGACAGGGAAAAAATCTTTGGCATGAATGTAATGAGCCACTATGTCACAGGATAATCAAATTTTCCAAGCGCTATTGTCCTGAGCACCAAAAGCGACATGAACAAGAGTGGCAAGCCAAGAAGGATGCATATTGCAAGAGCAAGCTAGGGAAAGCCATTAAAGCACAGCAAGCAAAGCAATATGACCAAACAGAGCGAGACCCAGAAGCCACTGCCTTTTATCACAGCAAGCAATGGACAAAGGTACGAGATGCCACATATGCCCGTGATGGAGCAACCTGTCAAGTGTGTGGCAATGTTGTTCAAGACCGAAAGATAGTCGACCATATCGTGCCAAGACGACTGTGTTCACCAGAGCAAGCACTAGATTCAGCCAACCTATGGACCTTGTGCACCTTGTGCCACTATCGCAAAACGAAACTTGAGAAGCTTATATCAGCTAAGCCAGGCGGAGATAATATCCTGCGGCACCTAGATAGGCAATGGTTTACGAAAGTACTACGTGAAGAAAGAGGAAAAAATAAATGAATAACAATGATGATGGTTTTAAAGAGAATCTTGAATACATGGCACCTAACGAAATGCCAACAGGTCAAATCTTGACACCCACAGAAGTCATTGAAGCTAGTGAGGATTTAATGGAGTATAGGCAAATAATTAACGACAGGCTAATGACGCGTGGATGCGACACTGGACTGATTACTATCCAGCTGGCAGATTTAAACAATGAAGCAATTAGTCAACTTACGGACGAGGTAAAAGATGCCGGCTGGCAAGTGGTAATGGAAGACAAGAACTTATACATTCAATGACGATAAGGTTGATGGGTATGATTTAACATATTCAAAAAACGGCTTTTCCTTTGAAAAGCCGTTTAGGGTAAAGTTTTATAAAATATGAGGAAATTACTGCATACCTCATATGCGTTCATAGGCGCTCTACATGACTCCAATTTGCATGGTTGTTATTATAGTCAACTATAGAATGTAAGTGAAGTATAGAGTTAATCAATGAAACATATTCAACAATTGTCAAAATGTAAGAAAGAAAAAAATTGAATGGTGCGGTACACAGAAGCAACAACTTTGATTTTAACGATTCTCTCGAAGCTGTTACTGATAATGAAATAACTACAAACACGTAAGACACCATCGCAATAAACATTCCTAAATCTTGGAAATAAATTGTAACAAATAATAAATACAAATACACAAAAGGTTCTACAAGCATAAATAGTTCCTGGAAAACTGCAAGCGGCAACTGGAAAAAAGTTAGCATCTTACTAAACTTTTTATCCATGTTGAAAAATAAATTGTGATATTTTACGAATGCTATGAAGCGTCCATATTTCCAACGATATCTCTGTTTGATCAAAGATTTAAACTTTTTCACAGGTTGGGTATAGGCTACTGCATCATTGGCATATCCTATAATGTTATCTTTATTACCATACCTAGAGAGAAGTTTTAAAGTCAGATCAATGTCTTCGGTCGGAGTGTTCGTGTCGTATCCACCAATATTTTTAAGCTTATCTGTTCTAAAAGTAGACCCAATGCCTCCTATGATGTAAAGCGTTTTCAAGACGTGTTCAGCGCATTTACCTCTATAAGCACTTATGAATTCAAAACGCTGGCATGCTCCAATAAAGGTTGGTAAGGTTAACATCTTCACGTTCATAGCAAGTGCGACTATTTTGGGGTTCAAAAACCATTTGACCATTTTCTCTATGGCATCTTCTTTTAGGAGAGAATCGGCATCGAGAACCATTGTTAGGACAGAATTGTCATAATTAAACAGGGCGTTATTGATTGCTACAGACTTTCCTGAGTTTGGTTGCTGAATCAGTTTGATATCATTATCAGGATGAACTTCGATAAATTCTTTGACCAAAATAGCTGTGTTATCAGACGAACCATCATCAACTACTACAATGCTGATTTTTTTATAAGTACTTCTGCAAATTGAGGCCAGTGTTTGGATTATGGCCTTTTCTTCATTAAAAGCGGGAACAATAACTGATATTGAAGGACTAAAACGCTTTATCCTCCTGTGATGAGCATATCTGTATTTTATAAACTGATAGTCATACACATTTGCAAACCAGAAAGTGATAAACATCCTCAATAAGCCTAATGCACTCATACATAGAATGAAAATATTTAGGCTATAAATGTATGGTTGAAGACTCGAACCAATCATTTAACGTTATACCATTTTCTAAGGAAAAAATTGTACCCACTAAAAAGTGCAATAGCTAAAATTAAAACACTTCCAACTATTGGCAAAAAGTTAAAAATATGTTCACCAGTTACAGGTAAAGTGGCAGCTCCCACTAAAGCTGCGGATCTTCCTAAGTTTCCAGTTTGTGACATAAATATTCCTCCTTATGAGATCGTCCATAACTTTTAAGTTGTAGTATGAATCTCTGTTAGCAAGGAATGAGGTTAATAGTACCATGACAGACTGCGTTTTTCTAACAAACTATTCATTTTCAGGGGATAGACTTCTTTATAACTCTGTGATATAGTTTCATTGTTTAAGAAATGGAAGCAGTCTGCAACTTAAAAATTGCGGACTGCTTTTTTTATTGATCGAGGTGTATTTATGATTTATGGATATGCACGTGTAAGCACTGACGGACAGAATCTAAGTGTCCAAATACAAACGTTAAAGCAGGCAGGAGCAATAAGGATTTGCTCAGAAAAGTACACTGGAACAACTATGGTAAGACCTGCTTTTAAAGAAATGATTTGCTTGATGCAACCAGGTGACAAGCTGATTGTAACAAAACTTGACAGATTCGCACGAAATACCAAAGAAGCACTAGAAGTGATTCAGCGACTGTTTGACAAGAATATTTCAGTAATGATTCTGAATTTAGGAACCATTGATAACACTCCAACAGGTAGACTTGTGTTTACAGTATTCTCAGCTTTTGCACAATTTGAACGAGACATGATAGTTTCAAGAACTCAAGAAGGAAAACAATATGCCAGAGCGCACAACCCTCACTTCAAAGAGGGACGTCCAAATACATATTCTGAAGATGATATCAGAAAAGCATTTAGGCTTCGCGAAAAAAATCTTTCGTATAGAAGAATTAGAAGAATAACTGGAATAAGTGAAACAACTTTAAAAAGACGTTTTAAGCAAATAGAGAGTTAGCTCCATGTTGTGTCACCTTTATACATATGCAAGGGTCAGCCAAGGGTTGGCTCTTTTTCTATGCAAGACACAAAACGGCGCATCAAGTACGTATATATATATGAGGGGGTACAGCAGGCGACAAATTATTGCCTTGCACCGCCATTGCTTAACCCATTAGAATTTAAAATGGTGAATCATAAATAATAAATAATGGTATGCGAATATTAAATAACACATTTAAAAAATAAAAAAGCTGTAATGCCCGCCCCCCTAAGCGTAGAGAGGGACCTCACATAACAAAATGGTCTTCTCTCCAAAAATGTGTAATTATGAAAATATTTTATATGCCCTACTCTAGGTACCATAAATGCCGGTATATCAACGTTTATGGCACTTACAAAAGTACAGCAAATGAATATGCAAACTGACTGATAGAGGGCTACAGGTGCTGATATACAAGCTTTTTCTTTAAAAAGAAATGAAAGGGGGTACAGGCAAAGTGGGCAGAAAGATGAAAATAACAAATGATGAAGCAGACCGTGCAGATCAGCGTGCACGAACGCAACAATTGATGAATGAAACACAAGATTGGCAGACGTTACAGCCAACACCACCAAGATATTTAAAGGGTATAGCTTATCAAGCATGGACTGAGTTGACACCGATTCTAAATCATTCAGGTTTAGTAAAGCAATCAGACAAGCAAATCGTAAGTAGTTTGTGTGAGCAAATTGCCATTCGCCGTTTGGCATATGAGCAGGTAATGAAGAGCGGCATAGTTCTGGCTAATGGGCGTAAGAACCCAGCATGTGGAGTACTAAATGATAGTACAGCAAAAGTTAAAAGTCTTGCAGAAAGTCTTGGATTATCTCCACAGGCACGTGCTTCACTAATGAACATTCAGTCAGACAATGCAGATGATGACACACAAAACATTATTGAAAAATTGAAAAAGGAAGGAAGTGAACAGTTTTGATAAAGCAGTATGATCTAACACTTCCAAAGATGACACTTGAAAAGGCCTACAAAGAGCAGCTTAAATCTGGCACTTATGATGCTATTGCTGAAAAGTATAGAGATCCTGGCACAGTATATGCATTCCAAATATTGGAAGGTCAGATTATCGCAGGCCATGATGTTAAGTTGCAAGCTTTTAGACACCTACAGGATCTTGCACGTGTTGAGTCCAAACAACCAGACTTCCAATTTAATTATGACTTAGATAGTTGCAGGACAGTATTAGCTTTTGCAAGTCTTTGCCCTGATCCGAGCACTGGTAAACCCCAGCCACTGGCCTTATGGCAAAAGGCACTATTGTGTTGGTCCCAAGGTTGGCGGAATAGCAGTGGTGAGCGCCGTTTTCATCGTGTGGTGTTCAGTGTTGCTAGGACTAATGGCAAAACTTATTTAACGGTTATACTTCTCAGCTATCAGTATCTAATTGCTAGTGCTGGATACAGTAATCAGGACATGGGATACATAGCACCAGTTTCACAGCAGAGTAAGAAGGGCTGGAGGTACATTAAGACAACGTTTAATCGTCTGCAAAGTGAGGGCTTTGGGGATCAGATGCGTTCAACCAAGACTAAGATTGGTGAGGATGCTGTCAAAAGTAATACTAATCAGAATCAACTGTTGCGTTTGTCAGATGAATCGGGACAGTTTGATAGTTATCATTTGGCCTTCAGCGTTCATGACGAAGCCGGTGATGATGGCAGAATTGGTTTAATCAAGCAAAATGATGGGAAAATCACATCTGGACAAGTGCAGACCTTTGATAGCCAATCATGGGACATCAGTACTGCCTATCCAGACGCCACTTCAAATCTATATCTCACTGAGAAATTAATCAGAGAGGCCATGCTAAAGGATACTGAGCGAGAACTGGACGATAATTTGCTTGTCGACTTTACACAGGATAGCGAAGATGAAGTCAGTCAGCCAGACACTTGGGTTAAGTCTAATCCACTTTTGCCGACCATTGGAAACACGATGCTAAACAGTATGCTTGCTGAGCGCGACACTAAGAAATCCGATGGTAGCTTGTCTGAGTTCATCAATAAAAATCTAAACATGTGGTTGCAGGTAAAGGAAAACAGATTTTTGAACCCACATGACATAGAAAATGCAGTAGCTGATAAAGTGCCAATCAACACAAATGGTCACGTGTGCTACATCGGAATCGATTTGTCAAAACTTAGCGATGATACCGCTATAGCTCTTGTCTACCCATATCAGGCCAATGGGGATACGCATTACTACATAGAACAACACAGCTGGATACCACTGAATCATGCTGGAGGAAGTATTGATGCCAAAGAAAAAGGAGACGGTATTAACTATCGCAGGGCGGAACAGCTAGGATACTGTGATATTGCTAGAAATCGCTGGGGATATATAGATGATGACTCAGTTGTCACATACCTTGGTGATTATATAGAGCAAAATCAGTTGCAAGTTCGTTTCATTTGTTATGACCCATGGGCAAGTAGCGATGTATTAGATAAGTTGGTTCAAATCGACAAGTGGCCAATGATGCCTATCCGACAAACAGCGCATGACTTAGATAAGCCTACCCATGAGTTTCAGAGACTGATGCGAGAGGGTCGCATTCATTATTCTGACGATCCAATTATCCAATACAGCTTAACCAACGCAATTCTTGTTGGTAACAGTGCTGGCTTAAAGGTTGATAAGGAACGATATACAAGCAAAATTGACTGTGTAGATGCCATTATTGATGCCATGTCTAGAGCAATTTATGAATTTAGTGATGTTAACCCTGACTTTGATCCTAAAGCAAAATTGAAGGACCCATTGTCTGGTATGAGTGATGAAGAGCGCCATAAATTCCTGATGGATGTAGGCTTTTAAAAGTCTACATATTTTTTTGCGTTTGAAGGTCAATATTGGTCAAAAATGACGCACTTCATACGTTATATATATGAAAGGTAAAAACAATGAAAGACACAAAGAATCTGAGGGAGGTGCGAGTGTGAGCAAATTGATAATGCTTAAGGAACTGTTGCCAACAGTGTTATTTGTATCCGGCTTAATTGCTATTGTCACCAGTGCCTATCTTTTTAATAGCATCATAGGAACGTTGGTGTTAGGCAGTGTATTGCTCTTTTGCGGTTGGCTACTCACGCCTACGCCTAAGGCAGGTGGTAGTAGATGAGCGTATGGAATCCGTATGAACGAATGCAGAAAAGAAGTATGACGATACCATCAACTAACCTGTCAAGTTACATCATAAGCGGTGGACAAGTATTGCCCAATCATTTGGTTGATGCCAGTACGGCCTTAAATAATTCTGATCTATATGCCGTTAGCAACCTTCTAAGCAGTGATATTGCATCGGCAAGTTTTGAAGTGGCTGCACCCTTTGACAAGGTGATAAATAACCCGAACAACCTTATTTCTCCATTTAACTTTTGGCAATCAGCTGTAGTTCAGATGTTGCTTACGGGAAACGCCTATATCGCCATTACAAGAGACAGCAACAATGTTCCTATGAGGCTAGAGATGGCACCGGCGGCACAGGTAGTAGTCACTTTGGCAGACAGCAGTGCAGATATTAGCTATGCGGTTAACTGGGGAGACGAGAGAGGCACAATCAATTATCCAAGTGCAAACATGCTTCACTTTCGATTGATGGCTAGTGGTAGCAATGGTCAGCAATACATTGGTATTAGTCCACTAGAATCAATTGCAAGCCAAGTCAACATTCAAGATTATGCAAACAAGTTGACACTATCAACTATTAAGAATGCTATTAATCCAAGCACCGTCATTAAAGTTGCTGAGGGTGCTTTATCACCAGAAGAAAAAGAAGCGACACGAAAAGCTTTTGAAAATGCCAACACGGGTGACAATGCTGGGCGGCCTATGGTACTTGACCAGCTTTATGACGTGCAAAATTTAGCAATAAATGCTGATGTAAGCAAGTTTTTAACCAGCAATGACTGGTCCAAGACACAGATAGGCAAGGTTTTTGGTGTTCCAGATAGCTATTTGAATGGTCAAGGTGATCAACAAAGTTCATTAGATATGACTAAATCGCTTTATAGCAACACTTTAAGGCGCTATGTAAAGCCAATAGAAAGCGAAATGGGTGCCAAATTTGGCGTCCCCGTGAATATTGATGAAAGTCAAGCAGTAGATGCCGATAATGATCTGCTTATTAGCCAGATACAGAAGTTGCTAAGTGGCACAACACCAGCCATTACGCCTTTACAAGCACAACAAATGCTAGCGAAAAGGGGTGTGATTTAGTGAAAAATGAAGATATACGTACATTTAATGTTCAAATAAGGGCTGAAACAGCTATAGACAGCCAAGGTAGCAACAATCAGGTTGAAAGTAACCAAAATATGGCTATTTCCGGCATTGCAACCGTGTTTAATCAGCCAAGTATTAAGGGTGATTTCACCGAATATATCGACCAAAATGCCCTAAATGGTGTGGATTTGACCAACGTTTTGCTGCTTTACAGCCACGATTTCAGCAATATTTTGGCCCGTGCAGACGCTGGAACACTACAAACAAGCATTCAGCCTGATGGGTTACACTTTAATGCCCAATTGCCAGACACACAGCTTGGCAAAGATACTTATACCAACATACTGAATGGCAATATCAAGGGCATGAGCTTTGGATTCACCATTGCGCCTGATGGAGATAGCTGGTCAGTCAACTCACAAGGCAACACGATCCACACAATTCACCAAATTGACCAAGTGTTTGAACTGTCGCTGACTCCTATTCCTGCATATACCGAAACAAGTGTGCAAGTGCAAAGGGACTTGGCTCAATTTTTATCAAGTAAGAAAGAAGTTGTGAAGATGGCAGAAAAGCCAGAAGAAAAGCCAGAAGAAAAAGAAGAACAATCTGTTGATGACCAGATGAGGTCATTGAAGGAATTTAAATCACAGTTAGCTGACCTTCAAGCAAAAATTAACACAAAGGTTGTTATTGACAAGCCTGAGGAAGAAAAGCGTGACGCTACACCAGATATGGCAAGTGATGAAACTACTGCACAACCAACATCAGGTGATTTGGTTAGCATGATAGCAACACTTCAAGCTGCTATTCAATCATTAAGTCAGCAATTGGCAGACCAACAAGCGCCATCACAAACGGACGATGATGCCCCAGATGATGACAATAATGTTGTTTTGGATGAAGCAAAGCCAAAGCAAGATACAGCTGAAACTGAAAAGCGTGATGGTAAGCCAGCTGAGGTAACTGCGGAACAAGATGTCAAGCAAGAAAATAAAAGAGATGGAGAGAAACAAATGGCTAAAAATTTAACAGCAGACAAAGTTGAAGATGAAGAAGTACGTGACTTCAAAGAGTTTTTGAAGACCGGCGAAATTAAGAGAGATTCCACAGGCTTTGATAGCAACGCTGGCGAAGCAGTATTGCCTAGCCAAGTGCTGGACATCATGAGTCAGCCTAAGGACCCAGCACAATTAGGTGGCTATGTAACTAAGGTTCAGGTTTCTGCACCCACTGGTAAGATTCCTGTTTTGTCTAAGGCTTCTGCACAACTGGTTTCAGCAGCTGAATTGGCTGATAACCCTAAACTTGCAAATGCCTCTTTAAAACAGGTCACTTATGATGTTAAGACTCTGCGTGGGTCACTGCCAATTTCCCTTGAAATGACCCAAGACTATCCAAATATCACCAGCTTACTGACTCAGTATGTGAACGACATTAAGAACCAAACTGAACAGCATAAGATTGGGGCAGTATTGCAAACAGCTACTCCAGTTGCCGCAACTAGCATTGATGATAATAAGGATGCATTCAACGTAGGCTTGAGCAACTACACTGACCGAATGTTTGTTGTATCTGAATCATTCTTTGCCGCAATTGATAAGCAGAAGGATGCTGAAGGTCGGTACTTGTTACAAGATTCCATCACTTCTCCATCTGGCAAACAACTGTTCGGTGCTCCGCTGGTAGTTGTTGCTGATGATGTGCTTGGCAAGTCTGGAGAAGCAAAGGCATTCATTGGAAGTGTTAAAAACTTTGTGGTTGAAACTGTTAAGGGCAACATTAACCTGTCTTGGCAGCGTAACGAAAATTTTGAACAGGTACTTTTGGCGGCACTGCGGGCAGACTTTAAAGCTGCTGATACAGCTGCCGGTAAGTTCATTACTTATACTGCACCAACTCATCTTGGCAAATAACTAAGTAGTGGATGGTGAAAAACTATAAAAGTACTTTAATAATAGGATTTACCAATAGTTCGGCGTATAATAAGTGCAACCCTTATTTGCCCGAAATGCCTATGCTTTGGGATTTACCCTTGCACTTATCGCTGA
>OBZH01000311.1_pt1 | contig 60130 bp, 46 predicted proteins | sample 1476881 | NCBI WGS metagenome assembly OBZH01 (sample SAMEA2580230, study PRJEB22360) | human gut metagenome | biome: human gut; feature: human-associated habitat; material: faeces | place: Denmark | collected 2008/2010 | reverse complement strand
GAATATCATCCACAAGATCACGAATGACCCCAACCGAATAGCTTGGAGTGAACAAAAAGAAAGTAGGATTATAGCCACGGCTTTAACTGTTAGTTATACTAGAGGCTAGAATACTAGCCGGTGCGTTAATTAGGAGTAGATAAAGTATGGCAGAGGTAGAGATGAAGGATGTCGTCACTGGCATCGAGAAATTGTTTAAAAGCGGGACACATTTTGTCTTTTGGTATGACAAAAATGGTGAGTTTGCTGAAAACATTGATGATTTGGCTCAAGAACTGAATGAGCCAATCGTAGTGATGGCGGTGCGTACGCAATTAAAGACGAAACTCAAACTTATAAAGATTGAAGAAGCTGGTGAAAAGGCGCTTGTTTATGCCAATTTTGCCGAACCCGATATTCACCAAAATCTCTTGACTGATATGATTTTATATTCGAAGAAGTTTACAGCAGACATGAATGTTATGTTGCTGCATGAGCTTGGCTTGCCGGAGACTGAGCTTAGTTTTGTTGAAGATCAGCGTAAGTTTTTTGGCGCAAAGCCCCGGATTGCGCGATTTAAGCAACGTTACCAGCATGGCAAAAATCCCGAGCAAGTGGAATTAGCCGCAATTGCTAAGACGTCTGATCTGCAGCTTTCAAACATTTTGATTGAAGTTATCAAGAATCCGGCATTGTTGGACGGATTCGACAAATATCAATTGTTGCCAACTTTCTGGAGTTTTGTCGATCGGGCGTATGGTTACCACGGCAAACATGAATTACAAGATCTATTGGCGACAATGATGATTAACTTTGCCTATTATCAGATGGAGCTCGACTTGCCAACAAGTCTTCAAAGCTATGAGGTCAGTTATATCAATAATGTCGTATCCTTTATGCTTAATTGGCGTAATCGAAGGGATACTCGAGCGGTTTACAAAAAAATAGCCACAGACGTTTGGCAGCAACTTGATGGCTATCAATTGTTCAAGAACTTGAAGATCTCTGAACGCTTAAAGACGGATACTTTTATTCAGTTTGATCAGCAAGTTGTACAGTGGCTGGTTGAACAGCTTCTGCAAGGCCATCTTGGTGAAGTGATTGACCAAATGAGCTTGCCTGAGATTGCTGGAAAACGGTGCAGGATGTATTTTGCCGAAGAGAATCAACTTGCTTATAGTATGGTCGTTCAGGCCCACAGCATTTTGACGAAACGCGAAATTCACGATACTGGCAAGTTAGATGATCTTATTCATGCTTATATCACTGACGGTTATTTGATTGACACCGCGTATCGCAAATATACGAATGCTTCGGACCAATTGCCTACGTCGCAAGTTGAAGTGTTTGAGAAATTGTCACAGAAGGTCGAAGCTGCGTATAACAATGACCATCTTGCTCCAACGATTCATGATTGGTGCCAAGAGTATGTGCCAAATGTAGTTGAGCCAAGAACCCTTGAGCGGAACTTCTATTCTTCTGTCGTAGCACCTAATAAAGATCGGGTTGTAGTAATCATCTCAGACGCTTTTCGATTTGAGGCGGCTAAAGAACTTCAAGAACGCCTTGATTCGCGCGATGTTTTCGGAACCGACATGCATTATGCGATCACGGGGGTGCCTTCTGTCACTTACTTTGGCATGCCATCACTGTTGCCTAACCAGAAACTGACATATCAAGGCGACAAGGAATTATTGGTGGACGGTAAGAAAGCTGTCAACCTAGAACAACGCTTAGAGATTCTCCAATCTTTAGAGCCTCAAAGTCGGGCCATGCATTTGAAGGATTTTATCTCAATGAGCTTGGCAGATCAGAAAAAATATATTGTTAACCAAAAAGTGATTTATTTTTATCACGATACTGTTGATGCAACTGGTGATAAGCCCGCATCTGAAACGAACGTTTTTCGTGCAGTTGATGATGCGATTGAAGAACTTACGCGCGCAATTGACCGGTTACGTAATATTTCCATTCGAAATATTTATGTAACGGCTGATCACGGGTTTATTTATCGGCGGCATTTGCTTGATTCAACGGATAAGATCAGTTTGCCGGCTGAGGTGGATTTCGAGCAGAAGAACCTGCGTTATGCTATTGGTTCACAGGATTTTGACGAAATCGGTGTTGGTCGTGTCAAGTTAGGGGACATCTTGAACAATGACGATGAGCGAATGGTTTTCTATCCAAGCAACGCGAATGTCTTTTCGGTCCCTGGAGCCGGTCAAAATTATGTCCACGGTGGCTGTTCTCCGCAAGAAATGATCGTTCCAGTGCTACATGTTTTGACGGAAAGCAGAAAGTCGCAGGCAACCTATGTTACGTTATCGGTTACAGATTCCACCCGCCGTATCACGAGTCATGAGGTGATCGTTAACATGCTGCAAAATGACCCTGTTGATGAGACACATCGACCAGCTACTTATGCTCTGTACTTTGTAGATGGGAGTGGGCGGCACATTTCCGGTGAACAAGTTGTCCAAGCAGATAGTACGTCCGTCAATGTTAATGATCGGCTGATTCGTAAACATATCCCGCTCATTGATCAAGACTTTGATCGCGCTGGTCACTATCAGCTAATCATTCAAAACGTTGAGGCGAATACAACAACTTCAATCGACTATCAAATGGATCTCACTGTAGGGGGAGGGTTTGACTTTGACATCTGATGACACGCAAGCTGATTCCGTAAAAAATGATGAAGTGTTGGTCAAGTTGGAACAAAACTTTCCCGGACGATTCGTACGAAAGGACTTGACTCAGAGAATTAAGGAAGGGGCTAATGTGCCAACCTACGTTCTCGAGTTTTTGCTTGGTCAATTCGCTAATAGTTCAGATGAGGAGACGATCGAGCGCGGCGTTGAAAATGTTAAGAAGACCTTAGCGCATAATTATGTCCGCCCTGATGAAGCCGAAAAGGTTAAGTCAAAGATTCGCGAAGATGGCGCCTATACGGTCATTGATAAACTCACTGTTCATTTGAATGAAGGTGAAGATCGTTACGAGGCTAGTTTTAGTAATCTGGGATTAACCGGTGTGCCTGTTGATGAACGCTATGTACAAGATTATGAACGTCTGTTAATCGGCGGTATATGGTCAATTGTGCGCGTTAGCTATGATCATGAAAGTCTCGATCATTTTTCCATTCAGAAATTGAATCCAATTCAAGTACCCTTCGTGGACATGAAGGAAGTTTATGCGGGACGGAAGGCATTTACCACTGATGAATGGTTGGACGTTTTGCTGCGGACAACTGGTATGGAGCCGACTCAGTTCACGGAACGCGAGAAATGGCTGTTATTGTCACGCTTAATCCCGTTTGTGGAAAATAATTATAACTTTGTTGAACTGGGACCTCGTGGAACTGGTAAGTCACACGTTTACAAAGAACTCTCTCCGGATTCCATTCTTGTATCAGGCGGACAAACGACAGTTGCAAATCTGTTTTACAATATGTCGCGGCGAGAGGTTGGTTTGGTCGGCATGTGGGATGTTGTTGCATTCGATGAAGTGGCGGGAATTCACTTCAAAGATAAAGATGGTGTCCAGATCATGAAGGACTATATGGCTTCTGGATCATTTGCCAGAGGAAGAAACGAAATTCAAGCTTCGGCAGGTATGGTCTTTGTGGGAAATATCAATCAAAGTGTCGATGTTTTGTTGCGGACATCAAATCTGTTTGAACCATTTCCAGAGATGATGGGTAACGATACTGCCTTTCTTGATCGAATTCATAATTACCTACCCGGCTGGGAGATTCCAAAGTATCGTCCGGAGTTCTTTACAAAGGGCTTTGGTTTCATCACCGATTACTTTGCAGAGGTTATGCGTGAGTTACGGAAGATTTCATATGCTGACGCCATTGATGAATACTTTTCATTTGGAAAACAGTTGAACCAGCGTGATGTTATCGCTGTTAGAAAGACGGTTTCGGGACTAGTGAAGCTTTTATTTCCTGATGGCGTCTTTACAAAAGATGATGTCGCCAAAATTCTTGAATTTGCGATGGAGATGCGAAGACGCGTTAAAGAGCAGCTGAAACGAGTTGGCGGCATGGAATTCTACGATGTTAACTTTTCATATATTGATAAAGTATCGTTTGAGGAGAAGTATGTTTCCGTTCCTGAGTCAGGCTCAAGTTCACTTATTCCGGAAGGGCAAGAGAATCCGGGGCATGTTTATACAGTGGCCTACGATGATAGCAAGCGATTAAGCTTAATTAAATTAGAAACGCAGGCAGTACCGGGACTTGGAAGGCTAAATCGCTCAGGTGTTGGCTCTAGTACAAAAGCAAAAGAAGCTATGAATACCGCCTTTAATTATCTTGAAGCCAATTACAAATCAATTGACCAAAGAATTAATGCCGATGCACGGGATTTCTTCGTCAGTGCGACGAATCTAAACAATTCAGCACCTTCTAGTCACATTTCACTAGCAACACTGATTGCACTTGTTTCCATCGCTTTAGGAAAACCAACACTTGATAGGCTTGTCATTCTAGGGGATTTCACGATCGGTGGAACAATTTCGCGAATCGATGACTTGGCAGACACCCTGCAAGTAGCTTTAGATAGTGGTGCTAAGCGAGTTTTGTTGCCAGCTGCTGCAGCTAGTGACATCAGCAGTGTGCCGACTGATCTCATGAGTTCGTTTAATTTAATCTTTTACAATTCTGTGAAGGATGCAGCGTTTAAAGCTCTGGGGGTTGGCTGAATCTAGTGAAATTTATTTGGGGCAGATGGTCTTTTAATGAACAGCTTTGATACAGAGAATGGTTTGACTTTATTTATTGAGGATGAATTAAGCCGAGATTAACCGTCAACTATTCCGGAAGGGTTGTCAATGTCTCTAGTTGGCGCAATCAAACACTTTGGGGTGACAATTCATGAAGGGTAATGCAGATCTAATCGTCAGCGAAACAATCGCAAACAACAAAACCATTAACATACCGGTTTACCAACGGCGCTACAGTTGGCGGCGGGAACAGCTTGAGCGGCTTATTAGTGACTTGAAAACCGCTTATTCAAATGGGCAACAAAGATATTTTCTGGGTAGCTTGATATTAGATGCAACGAGTGGCATTAGCACCGTGGCGGTCATTGACGGACAACAGCGACTGACGACGATTTCTTTGTTTTTAATTGCTGTGCGAGATTTTCTGGGTAAGGACGATCCTAACTATGAACGAATTAACGAAGAATTTCTGATTAACAAGTATGACTATGATTCAGTTGCCAAAAATCGGCTTCATCCGGTGCCAGGAGACGAGGAGCAATATGTTGACGTTTTGCAGAACGGAATGAATGCTGCCGACACGATTTTTAAAACGACCTATGCCTACTTTTGGAATGTTTTGCAGCAAGCTGATTTAAGCGCACATGAATGGCTTGATTTGCTTGAGCGGCGACTTCAAGTGATGGACATTGTTGTCGATCAGGATGATGATGCTCAGCTGATATTTGAAAGCCTAAATTCTACGGGTATGAATTTGACGGAATCCGATAAAATCCGAAATTTTTTATTGATGGGGTTAAAAGGTGATCAGCAAGCTGCGGCCTTTCAGATTTGGCAACAAAATGAACATTTGGTAGGTAGTGATGGGCTGTCTAAATTTTACCGGCACTATTTAACTTCTTTAGCGCGTAGTTCCAAACCGGTTAAAGAAGACGAAATCTATAGTGACTACCGCCGTTATGTTGGTTTGACGCAGGGCTTTGATCGGATTGCGCAGTTGAAACAGGAGCGTGCTGCTGCTCGACTCTTTGCCGAGATTACATCGCCAGAAACAGCGGAGATAGCTGATGCTCGGGTAAGAGGGTTTCTGATTCGTTTGGGACATTTGAATAATGACATTTTGGCGCCGTATTTGTTGCAAGTTTTTGCTAAAGCGCGCGATGGGGAATTGTCTACAGATGATTTAGTTGCGGTGTTAAAGGTGTTGTTGGCTTATTTGGCGCGGCGGCTTTTCATCGGGATCCCGACAACGGGGTTGAATCAACTTTTTGCAGCTTTAAATCGGCAGGTTGAACATATGATGGCCAAATCACAAATAGGCTATGTCGATGCATTGAAGGTGATGCTGACACAAGGGGTTAAAGATAATAAGCGTTTCCCAACTGATCAGGCATTGAGAGAAGCATTGGCGGAAAAGGATTATTACCACATGAGTTCGGCGTCACTTTGGTTCATTTTGGACGAATTGAACAATGCTGACGGTGAAAAGCAGCATCTGTTTGAGGCTGCGGCAGATGGCCAATATTCGATCGAGCACATCATGCCACAGGTGCTGAATACCAGTTGGCATAATGCTTTGGGACCGGATTGGCGACTGACGCACAATATCTGGCTAAATCGGTTGGCAAATCTTACGCTGACGGGATTCAATGGGCAAATGAGCAACAGGACATTTATCGATAAACGCGATATGGCTGACGGCTACCGCAAGTCTGGGATTAAGCTTAATCAGTGGGTCGCACAGTTTGATCATTGGGATGAAGCAACGTTACAAAAGCGCCAGGCGGACTTGCTGGCGCGGGCGCTTAAGGTTTGGCCGCGGCCGGAAGTTGATGTGGAAGTGACGAGCGATGATCCGAGTACGTGGGATTCGTTGGATGCGATCTTTGCAGCCAATCCCACCGGAACAAAGCCGGTCGCCTTTAGCTTTGGTGATTATCAAGTTGTGGCAGTCAAAAGTTGGACGGATCTTTACAATCAATTAATTGATCTCTTGTGGGACGCGGACCCATCGAACTTTTTTGTCTTGGCGAATAGTGATGATAGCTTAGTTAAGCATATGAATGAAGTGGAGGCTGACCAGAAGTATCGGCAGTTGGGAGACGCTGATGTGGCCGTTTATGCAGGCGGGGATAGTGCCTGGAGTCGGGTTCAGCACATTAAACGGATTTTGGTAGGCAATCATTACGATTTATCTGATGTTAATGTGAAAATTAGAACTGTTAATCATGACTAAAATAAAGATGTTTGCCTAACCCAATTTCAGGTAAAATTGAAGCACCTTAAAATGCAACGCTACGCCAATAACCTGAAAGGAGCTTTCAATGTCCGCAATCGACACCATCAATCGCGTGATCAACATGGTTTCGCTTGTCATCCTGCTTATCTACATTGTCAAAGTCTATCGCCAAGTCCGTTCATTAGACTTTCTGGACTATTTTGTCATGTATCTGAAGCATCGGCAGACAATTTATGCCGAAATGCAGCGGAATCCCCAACTGCGGCAGAAACAGTTGTTATCATTGTTTGTCAGCTTGATGATTCTTACTTTTTGGGTGATTGGCAGTTTTGAGAAGTTGTTGACGGCTTGGAATCTTGGCAATTTTATTAATGCGTTGATGACGCTGTGGTTGTTTGCCTTTTTCATTTACCAGACGTGGCAGACAAAATATCTGAACGAACAGAATCGTTATTTAAGCCTTGGCAATCGGTATCAGCGTAAGCATTTTGACGATGTGATGGCGATTTTTCGCCGGAAACTGGTGGCGTGGGTGCCGGTGAATGATGAGGATGAGCGGGAATTGGCGCGGTTTCGACGGTTGTACGCGTGGGTCAAGGAGCAGGCGCGGCGGGATCGGAAGGCGGCGATGTTGAGCGATGACATGTACGCGTTGTTTGACGATCAGTTGTTGCTTCGTGATGATGGTGAGCCGCTGACTAATCATGAGAAGCGGCTGTTGAGTTATTATGTGGGTTATTGGGATGCCGGGCCTTACAATGACTATAGTTTGAGCATGATTGAGGATATGGATGAGCGCGAGCGGCGTATAACGTCTAAGGTGCTTAATGTTGTCATGACCGTCACGGCGGCGGGGTTGGTGCTTTTGGCGATTCGGCAAATAGTGGGGTGAGACCTCAGATGTGTGCAGTCATTTGCATGGGTAAAATAGTTTAGTTGTCTGGGTTCAGAGACTGGACCGTTCAAAGTTTTGAAATTAGCGAATAATTGTTGTAGTTGGGGTAGAACTGTCTGCTGGTGCAAGTGTGCCGAGTGGATGGTTCTTTTTTGATGGAGCCATATAAAATCTGAAACTTTTTGGGACGAGTTAATAGCGATTTGGCGAGCATAAGCCGAAAACACGAGACTTAATAGTAGCGTTGCCAGTTAACTACTTGTCATAAATGATGCGCGAATATTCCCAAACTGGAATTTCATAAAAATTAAATGAAACTGTTGACTTTCAATCTCATAATTTTATAATCAAACCATTACATTCCGGTCGAGTTAGATCCTTAACCATCGAATTCGGCCAAAATGACTGCAATTATTAAAAAAATATGTGAGGTGCCCAGTATGGAAGAAAACAAACGCGATCAAACATGGTTCGGCTTAGCAATGATTTTATGTGGTGCCTTGGTGTCTATTCCTAGCTTGATTTTAGGCGGGAGTTTGGTTTCCGGGATGTCGCTTCCAGTTGCAATTTTGACGGGATTGGCGGGATACGGCTTTATTGTCTTGATGATGATTTCTCAAGGGATGCAGAGTGTGGATCAAGGAAAGCCAGCGGTGGTGGTTGCCCAGCAGGTATTTGGTAAGGTTGGGTCATCGAAGGTGATTTCGATTATCATCGCGATTGCGGCGTTGGGCTGGTTTGGGATTCAGGCGAACGTTGGCGGTTTGGCCGTGGCGAATTTGCTGAAGTATGTGGGCCTGCCGATTCCGGCGTGGTTGGCTTCATTGCTGACGGGGTTGCTGATGGTGGTGACTGCGATGTATGGCGTGAAGTTGATTCGGTTATTGGCGTATGTTGCGGTCCCGTATCTGGTGATTGTCATTTTATATGGTTTGTGGTTCGCATTTGCCAAGCAGGACGCGGCGGCAACAATTGCGGCTTATCATCCTAGTGGTAGCTTGTCGTTTGTGAATGGCTTTTCATCTACAGTGGGGTCGTTTGCGATGGCCGGCGTCATTGTCGGTGATTATGCGCAGTTTTCCAAGAAGCGCAGTGATGTGGTTAAAGCCGCTATTTTTGGCGTGATTCCTGCTGGTGTCCTGATGATTGCGGTTGGCGCGATTTTGACGATTGTGTTTAAGTCGACGGATATTAGTAGTTTGTTTATGAAAATCGGTTCGCCGGTTATTGGTGGTCTGGCGCTTATTCTTGGCACCTGGAAAGTGAACGTTGTGAATGCCTATTCTGGCGGGATTGCAGTGGCGAACATTTTCAATATCCCGGAGAAGTATCGCAAGTTGACGCTATTCTTGGTAGGCGTCGGCGGCACGATTTTGTCGATTCTGGGAATTTTAAATTATTTTGAACCGGTCATGACGATCTTTTCAGCGATGATTCCACCAGTTGCCGGAGCGATGGCAGCGTCTTATTGGGTGATTCATCGTGGCGAGTTGCATAGCTGGCAGCCGGTCGCCGGAGTGAATTGGCTCGGCTTGACCGCGTGGGCGTTAGGCGCAGTGGTTGGCGTGCTGCCGGTGCTGTGGACGGCGATTCCAAACATTCCGGTACTCGGGATTATTCTTGCGTTTGTCCTGTATTATGCAGGTGCAAAGATTCATCCAGAATGGGACAAGGCATCAGAGTTGAATTAGCGGGTAAACAGTGACCAAGGTGATCCCAAAAGAATCCACTTTCGGCTGTTTCGCCCAGTGTTGGTGTGCGACTCGTATGACTTAAAGGACTGAAGATAAGTTTAAAAGGAGAACAATATGCGACTTTTAGATCAGGAATCCATTGAAAATATAGCGACCGGCGCGGCTTTTTTCGGTGCTGGCGGTGGGGGAAATCCGTTCTTGGGTAAATTGATGGCCCTTGATGCGATTAAAAAGCACGGACCAGTGAAGTTGCTTGATGTTTCAGAAATTAACGATGACGATTATTTTTGCCCAGCAGCGATTATGGGTGCGCCCGCGGTCATGATGGAGAAGATTCCTAAGGGTGATGAGTTTGAGCGGGTTTTTAAAATGTTGAGTCAGTATACCGGTCATGAGTTTGTAGGAACTTTTCCCATGGAGGCCGGCGGGGTGAATTCGATGGTACCGATTGCGCTGGCCGCATCGCTAGGAATTCCACTAGTGGATTGCGACGGGATGGGCCGTGCGTTTCCGGAGTTGCAGATGGTGACGTTTTACTTAGGCGGCGTGGCAGCAACGCCGATGGTCATTACGGATGAAAAAGGTAATGCCGGCGTGATTAAAACGATCAGTGCTAAGTGGGCTGAGCGATTGGCCCGTGTGCAAACCGTGGAAATGGGAGGTAGCGCAACGGTAGCGTTGTACCCTTCAAACGGCAAGCAGATTAAGCAAAATGGGATTCGCGGCATTGTTACCTTGTGCGAACAGGTAGGCTTGCGAATTCGTGATGCCCACCTGAATCCTGCGAAAGCCTTGGCGGAAATTCTTGAAGTGACGAATGGCCATCTGATTTTTGAAGGTAAGGTCATTGATGTGGTTCGCCGGACTGAACGCGGTTTTAACGTTGGTGATATCAAAATTGATGGCTTCAACGATTTTCAGGATCAACATCTCAGCGTTTTAATTCAAAATGAAAACCTGCTGGCGTTGCGTAATGATCAGCCGATTGTGATGACACCGGATTTGATTGAAATTGTGGATGCCGATACGCTTTTGCCGGTGACGACTGAAGTGATTAAGTATGGCAAGCGGGTCAAAGTCCTAGCTACCCCTGCCGATGCGCGTTGGCGGACCAAAGCTGGCATTCAAACAGCAGGGCCGCGGTACTTTGGCTTTGATTATGACTATCAGCCAGTAGAAGACTTGGTGGCAAAGGCGGACTGAGGTTTTATTGAGCGGCGGATTAGTACCTTCTTCCGCACTGACTTGAACACTCACAAATAGGGGGATTTCCATGTATCGATTAGGAATTGACGTTGGCGGCACCAATACCGATGCCATCATTTTGGATGATCAGCAGCATGTCATCAATTCAGTTAAACGGCACACAACTAAGGATATTCAAACCGGCATTACGAACGCGATCCAAGCGGTTTTGGCGGATCAGCAACTAGACTTGGATCAAATTAATAAAGCCATGTTGGGGACGACTCAAATCACCAACGCCATCGTGGAACGCAAACACATTGCGCGCGTTGGGGTGTTGCGGTTGGCGTATCCCGCAACGGAAGCCATTCCACCGTACACTGCATGGCCGGAAGATTTGGTCGCCAAGTTGTCCGGAAAATATGCCATTGTCAAGGGTGGCTATGAATATGATGGGCAGGTCTTAAACGCACTTGACCCTGACGAAATCAATGCCGTATTGGCAAAATGGCGCGGTGAGGTTGACGCTATTGCAATTATCGGTGTCTTTGCGGCGTTGCGGGTTGACCAGGAACAACAAGCGGCGGATTTGGTGCATGCGGCTTATGGCGATACTTTTCCGGTTACTATGTCGCATGAAGTCGGCTCCTTGGGCTTAATCGAGCGCGAAAATGCCGCGATTTTAAATGCCGGTTTGTTTCGCGTAATTGAAAATACCGTTGATGGCTTCGAGCGCGCATTGGCTGAATCGGGCATTAAACATGCATCACTGTACTTGACCCAAAATGACGGAACCTTGATGACAGCAAGCTATGCGCGGCATTTTCCAATTCTAACCATTGGCTCGGGTCCAACCAACAGTATTCGCGGTGCTGCCTATCTCTCGCATCTTAAAAACGCGATCGTGGTAGATATCGGCGGAACAACAACGGATCTCGGGGTGTTGCAAGCCGGCTTTCCGCGTGAGTCTTCGATTGCCGTGACCGTGGGCGGTGTGGCGACGAATTTCCGGATGCCTGACATCATGTCGATAGGGCTAGGTGGTGGTTCGATTGTCCGGCAGCAGCGCGATGGTAGCGTCACAGTCGGTCCGGATTCAGTCGGCTATCAGATTACCGAAAAAGCGCTGACTTTCGGCGGTAATATCGTGACCGCGACTGATGTGGCTGTGCGGCTCGGTCTGTCCGATGTCGGCAATCCCGAACTGGTCAAACAAATTCCGCTAAAATTTGCCCAGGCCGCGATGACCACCATCGGCCAGATGATCGCGGTTGCCATTGACAAAATGAAAACCAGCCCCGAGCTAGCGACTTTTGTGCTAGTCGGCGGCGGCGCGATCATTGCCCCACATCATCTGGAAGGCGTTGGCAAACTGGTACGTGATCCCCTCGGCGGCGTGGCCAATGCGATCGGTGCCTCCATTAGTCAAGTTTCCGGTGAATATGGCCGCATCTATCCTTACAACCAAATTCCGCGTGATCAGGCAATGGCAGACGCCAAGAAAAAAGCGATTGAAGCGGCGATTGAATCCGGTGCTGATAAAACCACAATTGAAGTCGTTGAAGTTGATGAGGTCCCGTTGGCATATCATCCGGAGAATGCTAATCGGGTGAAGATTAAGGTTGTGGGTAACTTGGCTAAATGACGACTGATTGAAAACCTATCCTTAAAGATGTTCCCCCATTGTGCGCGTGATCGTTGCACCGATGGGAGAACTTTTTTAATTAGCCTAAACTAAAACGTCCTTTACACAACCAATACCCAACCTTTTCAAAACAACCACAACCTCTTTACATCCTTTAGGTATAAATAAACTGATATAGAACGATAACAATCATATTTTACATGTAGGAGGATGACGGATGGTTAGGAAAAGATGGACGGTGGTTGGCAGCCTGCTGTTGATGGCGGCTTTGATGGGTGGCGAGGTTGCGGCGCCGGTGGTTGCGGTGACGGCGGCTGATACGCCGGTGGTTTCGAGCAATGCCGCGAAGACCTCCCAAAAATCGGGTTCTACCACGGCATCGGCGGCATCGAATTCGGTGGCATCGAGTGCGGCGAATTCAACTGATGCCAAAGTGCAAACGAACACTAGTCAAGAAGCCGCTGACACAGCAAAGAAGGCTAGTAGCACCATTATTGCCAGCGGGACGACTTCCGCGATTACCAACACACAGGCTGATGTAACAAATCCGGTGATCAAGTCGATTATTGGGCAGCAGCAAGCAATTTTAGCGCCTGGGATTACCGAACAAAAACTTACATATCTGAATCAAAATGGCGTGCAGAATAAGTATTACTCGGTTGCGCTTGATCCCAAGAATCCAAATACGCAGCTGGTTGCCGGGACGCCGAATGATGGCACAGCAACTGGTTTGCAGACGGTTCGTGACCAAGCAAATGCTGCTGTTAAGCACGGGCAGCAAGTGGTCGCAGCTGTGAATGCCGACTTTTTCAAAATGACTGATGGCACTCCCGTTGGTAATGTGGTGAAGAATGGTACGGAATTGCACGCAGCTACAAGTGCGAGCGAGACCTTTTTCGGGGTTAAAGAAGATGGCACTCCGATTATTGGTAACGCCCAGACGTATCAGCAGGTTAAAGGGGAGCTTCAGCAAGCGCTTGGCGGCCGAAATATTTTGGTTGCTAACGGTAAGGTGAAGGATACAACGGCGATCGGCAGCGAGAATGAGCCACGGACGGCAGTTGGCATTAAAGCTGACGGAACAGTCTTCTTCGTGGTGATTGATGGACGGCAGGCACCTATATCCAGTGGGCTTTCCATGACCGATCTAGCCAAGTTAATGATCGAGCGGGGTGCGGTTACCGCGTTAAATCTTGATGGCGGCGGTTCATCTACCTTTGTGACTCGGCAACCTGGCGACACGCAATTGGCGGTGCAAAACCAACCATCCGATGGCAATGAGCGGGCAGTCGCGAATACTTGGCTGGTTGTTTCAAAGACTGCATCTGATCACAAACTTGCTTCAGCCCAAGTGACACCTGACGATGCGGTTTACACTCCTAACAGTACCGTTAACTTCAAGGCAAAAGGGGTTGATGCCTCGGGAAGTTCGGCTTCTTTACCTGCCAGCGGCTTAACCTGGCAATTAACAGATTCTAAATTGGGCACCATTGACGCAAACACGGGTGTTTTTCAATCCAATGGCAAAACCGGTGATGTCACAGCTCGACTGGTAGCCGATGGAAAAGTATTGGGATCGGCAACAGTGACCATCGCTGTACCTGATAAACTCAGCTTTTCACAATCAGAACTAAGCGTTAAGCAAGGCGCAACGCAAGCGTTAGGGTTAAATGCAACTTATCAAGGTCGTGCTGTCACGTTGAAAAACGCTGATCTTGACTGGCAAGTACCAAGCAGCCTTGGTATTTTGACGAAGGATGATCAGTTACAAGCGAGTCAACAAATCGCTAGTGGCAGTATTGTCGCAAAATTAAAAGGTACGGCTTTAAAGGCCAGCATTAACATAAAAGTGGGTCAATTACCCCAAGTTCTCTACGACTTCGAATCCGGCTTAGATGATTGGGCACCTTCAACTGCCGGACGTGGCGAGGTCTCTAACATTGGCTTGAGTTCAGCCACGGATGGTGAGGTTCGCTTTGGGCAGCACGCGCTAAAACTGGATTACGATTTCACAAATGGGACCAAGAGTGCGACCCTTGGCGTTTATGCCGGCCCAGCGACAAGTAAACCGATTCCGGGGATGCCCACAGGAATTGGGATGTGGATTTATGCGACACCGGAAGCAAAAGGATACTGGTTGCGGATGTTTGTGACGGATGCCACCGGGACGGCCAAGCCGATTGATTTAACCCCACAGGATACGGGGATTGATTGGACCGGCTGGAAGTATGTCGAAGCGCCGATTCCTGCCGGTTATCAAGGGCCGTTCACGACTTTTCCAAAACAAATGATTCGGATGATGTCGCTGAAGTCCGGTCAGACAGATGGCGGGCCGATGACTAAAGGCAGCTTATATATTGATAATGTCCGGGCGGTATATGGCACGAATATAGACGATTTGAAGGCGCCGATTATCAGCAGCATCAACGTTGCCAACCAGACTTATAAAAATGCGCAAGTCAGCATTACCACCGCGGTGCATGATGATACCAGCGATCCGCATGCTACCGGAGTTGATTGGACCAAAGCCCGTATTTGGGTGGATGGCACCGAGTACACGAACGCTGAAGGCCACTACTCGATCGACAAAGACGGAACGTTCACGCTGGCTGGTTACAAGTGGCGCGATGGCACGCATCACGTCAAAGTCAGTGTGCAAGACAAGTTCGGGAATGAAACCGATCGTGAAACGGACTTCAAGGTAGCAACCGGTACTCAGAATGGCTTTTCGTTGACCGGTTTGACGAAAACGGCGAAATTAGGCGGGACGTATCAGTTGGTGTTTAAAGCGGATAAGTCAACGCAGGCACAGTCATTGACAAGCCCCATTGCTCTGCCAACCGGTTTTCCCGTGAAGACAGTTGATTTTGGTGAGAACACAGGGAGCTACCAGTACGACGCAAACACTGGCATGTTGACGTTGAAACTGACCAACATCGAGCAAAACGATCTAGCGCGGATTACGGTGACGGTTCCAGCCAGTACTACCGCGGACAAAGCCTTGACCTATGCGCTAACGCAAGGAGAAGTGACGTCTCGATCTGCCAGTGACGTCACTGGTACCTTCAGTACGCCGCAAGCTAAAGTTGGCGTTACCGCAGCCTATCAACTCACGGCACCAAATTTGATTATCGGCCAACCCGCCACACTTAAAGTTACGGATGCTCAGCATAAAGCCATTTCCTCAGCCACGATTACGGTTACGAACGCGGATGGCAAAACAACTGAGCTTGGGACCACCGATCATGCGGGGCAGCTGACGACCCAAGCGCTGACGCAACAGGTTGGCAAGTTTGCCTTGCAAGCGGAAAAGGACGGTTACAGCTTTCCAGTCGCTACGCAGAATTACACTGCCCAGAAAACTGCCGTGCCGACGAATCTTTTAGCTGGTGCCACCCAGGATCCGGAACATGCCAAGACGATCACTTGGATGAGCAGTCCGGTGGCAGGAACGGGAAAGGCATTGTTGCAAGTCGCAACGCAATCCGCGTACAAAGACCAAGGAGCTGCAGCGTTTAAAATGGCAACAGGGCGCGCTAATGTTGCCACTTATTCTGCCGATAGCAGCGCGGTCCGCCTCAGTACGGCCACCGCGACAGGGCTTCAGCCGGCCACGACTTACGTTTATCGAGTCGGAGATGGCACCAATTGGTCAGCGCCGCGCACGTTCACCACACTTCACGGCGGCAGTGATTACACATTCAATGTTTTCGGCGATACTCAAGTTTCCGATGATACTGGCTTAGACGATTTCAGTACGGTGTTGAGCAGTATTGAAAAGGCCAAGCCAACCAGCAACTTTGCGATTCATGTCGGTGATTTTAACGATGACCAGAGTGTCTTTTCCGAAGCTGATAAGACTGCGGAAATGTTTAATCAGCATCCCGCGTTTGATTCGCTGGACATGATTCATGTGCTTGGTAACCACGAGTACATGGGTGATGATGGTTCCAAGTCAGCGGAGATGCTTGGCGTGCCAAATACCAATGGCCCGGCTGCTAACAAGTTAGGGACGTATTCGGTGGATTATGGCAATATGCATATCGCAGTGATTGGCTGGACAGATAACGAGCAGACAATGAAAGCCGAAATGACCTGGCTGAAACAAGACATGCAGGCGACCGAGAAGACGTGGAAAATCGTGCTCACCCATCAGCCGGTCTACAACAAGAACCCAGCCGATGCTCAATCATTGATGTTCCATGATATGCTGGCACCAGTTTGTGACGAACTCGGAATTGATCTCGTCTTAAACGGCCACGATCACTCATACGGCCGCACCTATCCGCTGATTAATCACAAGCAAGCCAAAAACGGCACGGTCTACATCGCCACCGGCCACACCGGCGATAAGACTTATGAGATTCAACCAACCCAGCCCGCTGTGTGGCAAGTCGTTCAAAAAGACAAGGATGAAAAAGTTTACCTGACACTGCATGTGACCGGCGATAAGATGTCTTTGTTAGTGCGGCACCCGGATGGCAGTGTGGTTGATCAAGCTACTTTTACTGCGCACAAGCATAAAACCACTTCAGGCGGCTCGGAAAGTGGCAGTCAACCATCTGCTGGCAGCTCAAGCAGTGCCACGAGCAGCAGCCACGCCACCACTAGCAGCACAAGCACGAGCAGCCACATTTCAAGCAGCAGTACCGCCAGCAGCCAGCCTTCCAGTAAAGTTATTGAGCCAAGTCAATCTTCAGTCGCCTCAAGCTCTAGCGTCTCAGTTGACAGCAATAATCAATCAGCTGCAGATGCCACAACCAGCAGTCGTACTTCGGCATCCGAAAGTAAGAAGAAGGCGCAACAACTCCCTGCAACCGGTGAAAATAACTGGGCAACTGGCATCTTAGGACTACTCCTAGTTGTCGCCAGCGCCGCCACCTATCTTTTGAGTGGTTACCGGCGGACACGGTAAAGGATGCTAGTTAAAGCCTAGACAAATCGTGATCGTTGCAAGTTAAAAAGGAACGGTATTTCCAAGCAAACGAAGGGATATCGTTCCTTTTTTATACAAGTCTGTCATGATGCGGGCGAGACTTGGGACGGACAGCGTACCAGGTTCTCGCTTGCACACCTGTGGTAAACTTGAATTGGTGATTGTAGTCTGTTTGGTTACCACTAACACCTTGGCGAAGCTTCATGATGGAAAGAAGGAACGGCACTTGAAAATCATCGCGATCGGAGACAATGTTGTTGACCTTTATCCGGCTGACAAGAAAATGTTTCTTGGCGGCCATGCTGCGAATACCGCGGCTTTTGCGACCATGATGGGCTTGGATGCAGCTTATCTTGGGACGTTTGGCAATGACGCGCGCGGTGATTTTGCGCGGCGGACATTGATTGAGCTTGGCGTTGACCTTAGCCATTCGTTACAGTATGACGGTCCCAACGCTTTTACCACGATGAAGATCACCACCGGCAAGCGACATCAAACCGTTGGCGAGCCGGTTCAGGAACTTCAACTGAGTCGCGACGATATTGCTTACATTAATACGTTTGATCTCGTTTACCTTAATAATGAAAGTGGTGCGGATGCCTTTTTATCCGCAATCACGGCACCGACGATTTACGATTTTTCAACGATTGACGATGATCGTATTTTCAAAAAGATTGCCCCACAGATTGATTTGGCATATTTGTCGGGGAAGGCCAAGTCGGATGATGATGTGGAGGCGTTGTGTCGGCGCGTGGCCGCGGCTGGTTGTCAGCGGGTGGTTTGCTCGCGCGGGCTTCGCGGGTCAGCGGCGTTGGTGGCTGACATGATGTCTTGGCAGCAGGCGCTAGGCGTTAAGGCGGTGGATGCGTTGGGCGCAGGGGATGCGTATATCACGTGCTTTGCCGCCACACTTTATTCGTCGCAAAAACCAACGCTAGACGCGAAAGTTTCTGAGTCGTTGAGCCACGCCGCCAAATTTGCCTCGGCACAAGTTCAACTGCCGGGGTCGTTTGGCCATGGTGCAACGTTAATTGCGTGAGCGTCAAAAAGGTTAGAAAAAAACCGCCGACTTGTTATCGGCGGTTTCTTTGATACTTGACGCGACTAGCCTATGATCGTTTCCGATTTGATCGTTAATCGACTATGTGCGTCTCAGGCGTGCGCAAACCAAGCTCTGTTGACGACAGTACGATCAGACATGTCGCAACTTGGCTGTCACGGATGATGGCGATAGGTCGCCTTTAAGCTACATCATTAACTTTATTCTTAGCCAACATGCAGCTCCCCAAAGCTGATATTGTTGACTAGGAACGTGGTGGAAATTTACCCGATACTTGTACTATCAGATCGGCTGGTTTTGGTCTTGCAAGCAGCTGGTCGGATGTGATCAGAATCCGCCAACGCTTGAGACAGTTTGTTGTGTTCACTGCGATTGCCGGCGATCACCTCCTTTCTGTCCCGGTTTGATCATCGGGGGTGATGTGGTGTCGCAATCTAAGGTTAATTATTTTCCCGTGCTAAGACGGATTTGGGTTGGCGGTCGCAGCTTGAGCCGGCTGACCCGGTGTGAGCGTGAAGGTAATGACGCCGCTGTAACTTCCGGCCTTAACAGTATTATCTTGCGGTACTGCTAATGTGGTCTTGTTAAGGTCATAGCTGCTAATACCAGCGCCATCCAAAGTGGTTGTAGTTGCAAAGAGTTGTTGGTCGGTGGTGGTCAATGCGACTGGTTTCGTCCACTCCGGTGACACGCTATTCGTGGTGGTTGTTGCGTCAGGGACGAGTTTGATGACTGCACCCTTCAACTCCGCACCACTACTGGTCGCAATCGGTGAAGCCTTGGCAGTGACGCTATAACCGCTGCCAGTGCCACGAAAATCACTGACGGTCAAAATGGAACTATCCGAAACATTGACGTTTTCGTTCAGATCGCCTTTCACAATGGATTCAACACTGAGACTTGGAAACGTCAAACTATTCGGCGCCGAAAGTCCAATGGAACCCGGCGTGACGGTCACAGATGTATTGGTTGATCCACTATCCGCATCAGCTGCCAAAACCAGTGAACCAGCTGAAAAACTCCCAACAAGCAGTCCGGCAAAAGCCACACTGCCGATCCAGTATTTCTTTGACATAAAAAGTCCCCCCAGACTTAAAGTGAGCGTGAGCCAGCCCGATCAGAAACCGGAGTGTAAGCGGCCTTGGGCGTGATGGCCGGGTTTTGGCCATTGCGACCAAGGTCCTTACACGCAGGTTTCTGGGCTGGCAAGCGCGTTATGGTAAGCGTGAGTCGGCAAAACTTGCAGTTAAAAGCCTTTATGTCGGCAAGCGCTTTATGCCAAGTACGAAACAATTTTGGAACACCTTTAATTGTAGCCAGATAATTCGGGAAACAAAGAAAATTGATTTTGCGAATTCACAAACGAGCAGAAAAGGTTGATTTGTAAACCTTTTTGGTAAATTAATCTTTACGAACAATTTGCCGGCTCATCCAAAAAGAGCTTTTTGTCTCAGTTTTAGGAAAAAAACTGTCAAACTTTGAGACTTTCATTGTTAGACTAGGCAATGGCGCGATTATATGAAAATACTAATCAGTTCTGGTTGACATGCTCAAATTTTTAGGCTGCCTGATGATAAGACGAGCGGCTTGCCTTTGACGCGTTGTCTCAAGCCCTTGAAAACTGGTATACAGCAGATTTACTGCGATTAATTGGTTTTAGATAGCGATTCAAATTGAAAAGTGATAAATTTTTCACAAACTGTGAGCTGCAACCTTTTTGGCAATAGGCACAACCGTTTTGAGGGCGGTTTGCAGTCACTGCCTGCACCGGGTAAGCTTACGATTAGAAGTGAGGCATATAATGGAAACCAATCATACAAATTCACAGCCGGCTGCTGCTGAACACCAACCGGAGATTCGCTTACCAAATGGCACCACCACGAAAGGCGTCTTGCTCCACCGCGGCATGGCTAACTTACAGCACGATGCTGACCATGCTGATTTTGAGCCGCAAACGAAGGTCTATTTGGCGTGGATGAATGATTTAAATGGCAACCGGTTCGGCCTTAAGATTACGGATGCAAATGATCAGTTGTTGTTGCGGCAGACCGAATTTTTGGATGACGCGATCAAGGAACTGGCGTATGCAGATGCCCCGGCAAATGCAGAACTCACGCCTGATGATTACAAACCGGCGCAGAAATTCTATGTACCATCTGCGGGCCTCATCGCGCTGGTGGCAGGTTTGCAATGGACCGCACGTCACAAGCGGGGAGATGTGGTCGTGTACAGTACGCACCGTCGCGACTTGACGTTTCATCAGCCGCGGCATCAGCCAACGTTCATCCAACAATGGGCGCAGCAGCAACTCCAGAGCTTGCCAGCGGATTTTCGGTTTCGCATTGCCACCAAGCTTGACCGGGATGCCACCCATGAGACGACTAAATTACGGATGCAATTGTGACCGATAACGCGAAATATATTAGAGAGGAGGTTGGTGCACGGTGCCACAGACTCAGGTTTATGAAAATGTTGACCTACAGATTATTAAGTTGTTGTTCAACAGTGATAGCAGCGATTATAAGGTTTACGCGGTGCGGATTTTGAACCCGAATCCGGCGCTCAAAATGACCCTCACGCAAGAAGCCACGGTGACCGGCGACATGGGTTATTACAATCGGCGCGCCATTATCACTGCTGATTTGGTTTATGATGATGCCGATTCACTGCGCTATCGGAAACCGTCTTATAAAGTGGCGCGGCTGCATTTTGGCTTACCGAAAGAACCCCGCCGCCAGTGGCAATTGCTTGAAACCCTGCTCGTGCACCAGCCCACGGTTTTACGCCGCTTGCATGACGCATTTGCCGATGACGAACCGATTTTGGCGACTTTTTCAAAGACCACGATTAAAGATGCACGGATTCCGGGGATCGGGCCGGCAACGATCCAAAAAATTGCCACAGCGATTCGTGGCAAGCTTGAGGTCGCGGTGCTGGCCAATCACTGGGGTAAAGCACTCAGTTCGGCGACGTATGAGAAAATCTGGCTGGCGTATAAAGATGCTGAGTTGGCCATGCACCACATTGATGCCAATCCGTATTTGCTTATGCAAGTGGCGCAGTTTGATTTCAAAAAGGCGGATGCGTTTGCTAAAAATCGTGGGGTTGCGGCCAATGATCCGCATCGCCTTGCTGCGGGGTTGCAGTATATTTTCCGGACGGCGGTTTTGACGCAAGGGTTGACCTACATTACGATCACGTGGTTTAAGCAACAAGCAGCCACGTTATTAGGCGTGCGCGCCGAAGACCTGACGATGTTTGCCGATCCTAAACAGGCGTTGGCGTATGGCTTTTTGCTAAATGAACAGTACGACTTGGTGACCAGCTGCGATATGTTTGCCACGGAAGGCTCAGTGGCCAAAATAATGACGGTGGCGCAAAAAACCGCGGAGCCACTGATCAAGCCGGAAGAACTGGATGATAAACTGGATCAATTTTTGGATCGCCATCAGCTCGTCATCAACGACCAACAGCGCGCCGCTTTTCAGAATGTGAATCAGCATGGGCTAAGTGTGCTGAATGGCAGTGCGGGCACCGGTAAGACTTGGTTGACCAATTTGCTGGTTCACTTTTTCAATGCCCAGGCGAAGGGGAAAAGTGTGTTGCTGGCACCAACCGGGCGGGCCGCGAAGGTGTTGGCGAAGTATACGCACGAACCTGCCGCCACGATTCACGCTTATTTGCACTTGCTGCCAGGCGAGGAGCTCGAGCGGTTCAATGCGGAGTCTGACTGGGAGACATTTGGGGATGCGCGGTTGATCATTGTTGATGAAAGCTCGATGTTAACCACGCCCTTGGCCTATACCGTGTTGAAACACGTGAATTTCAAAAAGGCACACGTGTTGTTTGTCGGTGATGTCTTTCAGCTGCCGCCAATTGGTCCGGGTAACTTTTTGAAGGATTGTTTAGCCGATTCGCAGGTGGCGGCCACAACTTTGACACGGGTTTATCGTCAGGATGCGCAATCAGGGGTGCTGGCGCTGGCCAATCGAATTCGGGATCGACTGCCACTGCCATTCGGGCCGGATGATGATCGCTATGTCAGCGGCAATGTGGCACTTTACAATCAGCGCGATGCCGGCCGCGTTTTCGATGCCGGAATCAAGGCGTATCAAGACGCGCTAGCCAAAAGCGGCCACGAGTTGGACTCGCAACTTTTAATTGTGAATAAAAATGTGGGTGCCACTGGCCGACTGCGGTTTAATGCCGAATTGCAGGCCTTGGTCAATCCGGCCAGGCCAGGCGAGGAAGAATACGTCAGCAGTTATGTCGATCCGGTGACCAAGCAAAAGCACCATTTGCGAATGCGTGATCGGGTCATGATTTTAAAAAATGACAAGCATGTGGCGCTGGTTGATCCTAAGACCTGGGAGCGGCGCGCAGTTTTAGGCGAAAACGGGTTGCAACAAACCGACGAATTCGGGACAAAACGTTGGCTGGAGACGATTATGGCCAATGGTGATACCGGTGTGATTGCCCATATTGATACCAAGCGGCGGTTTCTGGTTGTCCAAGTTGGCCAGCAATATTGTTATTACAGTTTCGGTAGCGTGCCGCGGGCGTTGACGTTAGCGTATGCCATCACCGTCCACAAAGCGCAAGGCGGTCAGGCGGATACGGTGATTGCGATTGTTAATGGGGCTGATCATATGTTGAATGCCCAGAGCTTTTATACCGCATTGACGCGAACGCAAGCACGCTTTATCTTTTTCGGCGACTTTCGGGTATTGCTGGCGCGGACGCAGATTTATCCCATGGACACCCGCCACGACTTACTCGGCAGCTTGCTTTCGGAACAATTGACCGTGGATAACTTCAGCCGCTTCACGTTCGAACAGATACTGGCGTGGTTAGATCATCAGCAACACCAAGGAAACCAACCGCGCGCGGCACTGGAAGCGGAAAAGCCCGATGCCACCAGCCAGCCATTTTCGGTGCGTTATGCTGAGCAGCTGGATATTTTGAATCAAGTTGTTGAGACAGTGGCTAAGATACCGGTTCGTAAATCGTCTGAGGAACATTGATATATGTAAAAAGTCACGCTCATTGTTGGCGTGACTTTTTTGCATCCGATAATGCCAGTTAAAACTTTCTACATGCTTAACGTGCCGGTCCGTTAGCATTCACCCAGTAAGTGCGTCCATCTGCGGTGCGATCGAGGAAGCCGTATTCGATCAGATTGCGGCGAACGGTGACGTAATCCGATACGTGACGCTGCAGAATTTCGTTGACCGCGGTTTCGGAATAGTTTTTCTGCGGGTCGAAATCTTTGAAAATCTCGGACAAAATGATCAGTTTGCGTTTTTCCTTGGCGGGCCAATTTGTCACCCGGCCATCAGGAGTGAGGAAGGCTTTTAAGGTCTTTTCTCGTTCTTGTGGGGTAATCGCGTACCGGTCATCAATCATGGTGGCGCCGTCATGCGGCATGATCAACGCGTCCGGCAAGGCGAGCAAGGCCATGGCGGCGAGAAAATGCTGTGCTTGCTGCTGCTTTTCCCGAAACTTGAAGCGGTAGTTGCGAATGGTGGAAGCAGAGACTTTTAAGCGCTGGGCAATCACCGTGTCGCTTAATCCTTGGGCAAACAGGCGCAGAACCTGTTGCTGACTGGCAGATACACCAAGTTGACTAGCTGGCTGCTGCAGTAAGGCGGCCAATGCACCGTTGTGGACCTGTTGAATGTGGCGTTTGATCATCGCTTCAGCAGTGAAGTAATGGCCGTTTTGTGGGTAAACTTCATCAACGGCGAAACTAGTGTCGCAATAGTGGCAGTGAAGGTAGCCGGATTCTAGGTAGTAACCCTGCTGCAATTCGGATATTTTATAAACGGTAATGTTATTTGTCATTTTATAAACAAACCTTTCTTTATATTGTTTATATATTAACTCACAGACGGTCATTTTGTCACTTAAAAAAGTCCTAACAACTAAAAAATGGTCTACAACCAAGCCCAAAGTAAAGCTGGACTTGGTTGTAGGCCATTCTCGGAAGTCAACTTGTCCTATTTTGCAATAAAAACAAGCTCATCCGCGGTCGAAAGTGGCGCATCAAAGCGATAAGTCGGCGAGTCAAAGTGCGTCAGTTCCTCCACTGTTGTAACCCGATGTGTGGCAGCATACCGCACCATTTCCCCGCGTGCCATTTTGGCGTAGGTCGCACGGGTTTTGAGTTTGCCGTTGACGTTATGGGCAAAGCGGACGTTGATAAAGTGATCAGCCAGCTGCAGGTATGGACGAATGGTTTTGGCATATTCATCAGAGGCGAGGTTGATGATCGGGCCGGGGATGGTCGCCAGTGCCTGATACAGCCGATCGCCCCAAAAATCATATAAGCTATGATTCGGCACCGCAGCCAGACGGGTTTGCATTTCCAACCGATATGGAACAATGCCGTCAAACGGTCGCAAAATACCGTATAGACCAGACAAAATCCGTAAATGTTGCTGAATGTACGCTAAGCCGGCATCATCCAACAGGTCAGGCGCCATGTACTGATACTGAATCCCGACATAGCTGAAAATCGCAGGTGACTGGTGTGCCGTCACGTCACTGGTTTGCAGCTGTGCGTACGCCGCGCCGGTGAGCTTTTCGCTGGTATGCCACAGTGTTTGGGATTCTGCGCGGGTGAGCTGCTGCATGTGACGTAGCAGCCACGCCGCCTGATCCCGAAACTGCGGCTGACTTTGAACGGGGAAATCGTCTTGGGCAGCCACCATTTTCTTGGCTGGTGCGATGATAAACTTCATGTGGAAACCAAACTTTCTATATAAGATAAACTACCTAAGAAACTTTTGCTGACTTCGCTAAAATCGCAATTCACCGATGTCGCCACCAGGCAGTGCCGTGGTTTGTGGCAGGTGACTCACCACGCGCAACGTCATTAAGGTAGCGGAAAAATCACCATGCGCCAGCGGTAAAGTGATCCCGGCATAATTGAGTTCAGCACCGGTGGCCGTGGCCTTGTCATTAATCTGGTAGGATACTTCCGGGTTGAGATAATGCAAAAGCACATGTTGGTAGTGCGGAATCGGGGAAACCACGCCAGCTGACGTTAAGACAAGCGCCTTGGTTTTGGCTTCGTTGGTGATCAGCCAGCACACCTGATCCTGATTCGGATGACTGGGATACAGCCGATAAAGACTGCCATTTTGCAATTCCGTGCGATTAGCTTTGTAAAAGGCAAAGCTGGCTTTAACCGCCGCTGCTTCAGCGTCACTCAACTGGCTTGGCGGACACTCAATCCCGGTAACGCCCACCAGACTAAGCAGCGCCCGCGTTTGCAAAGGCGTGACCCGTGAGTCCTGCAAATTTGGTGACATCGTGAAATGTGAGACGAAGGTTTTAAGCGGGAAGAATAAGGAGAAGCCGTTCATAATTTTCATCCGGTAAACGGGATCGGTAAAATCGCTGGTCCAGGTTTGATCCGTATACGCCAGCATCCCGCCATCCAATCGGCCACCGCCTGACGAACAATTTTCGATAAGCAAATCGGGAAAAGTATCGCGCAACGTTTTCAACACCCGATACAAGCCGCGGGTGTAACGATAGCCGACTTCTCCTTGTTGATCAGGTGGCAGTACCGGACTTCCAGGCTGGCTGAAATGACGGTTGTAATCCCATTTTAAATAATCAATATGATTGGTCCGGACCAAATCAGTTAGCACCTTAATCAGATGATCCTGAACAATTCGCTGGCTAAGATCCAGAATTAACTGATTGCGCGAACGTAACGGCTTTTGGCCAACGTATTGCATCGCCCAATCCGGATGTTCGGCATATAACTCACTATTTTCAGTGATCATTTCCGGTTCGACCCATAAACCGAATGCTAGTCCGCGCTCGTGCAAGGCATCGGCAATGGGCCGCAACCCGCGCGGAAACTTGACCGGATCAGGGACCCAATCGCCGAGCTGGCCGGCATCATTCGGCCGATTTTTGAACCAGCCATCGTCAATCACAATCAATTCAACTCCGAGCGCCTCGGCCTTAGGAATTTCAGCGCGCACCTTGGCTTCACTGACATCAAAGTACGTGGACTCCCAAGTGTTATATTCGATCAGATTTTTCCGCGGTAATGGCATGACGTGATCAGCAAAAAAGCGGTGGAAAATATGACTGAGATCATTCAAGCCATTGGTCGTGTACGCCACCGCTGCTTCCGGGGTCACAAACGGTTCACCAGGCTTCAGCTGCCAGGAAAAGAGCTCCGGATTCAGGCCCATCACCAGCCGACTGTTGCCAAACTGATCGACTTGCGCGGTGTAGCTAAAATTACCACTCCACAACAGCGCCATACCAAGCGCCTCGCCTGCAAAGTCATCCGTTGCCGGTGCCGCCAGAATCGTTGCCGGAACCCCTTGTGGACCACTGGCACCATAATTGCTGGCGATTGACTTTTTACCCGGTGTGAGCGGTTGCCGGGTGACGCTGGCTTCGCTGAGATGAGCGCCAGTCAACGTAATGAGATCGTAAGCGTGATCATCAAAGTCCAGTTGCAAGCTGGCTGCATGGGTAATCGTGAGAGTGTCGTCACTCAAATTATGGTAAGCCACTTGTTTAAGCAGGACAGGCAGATCGCCAACGATGGTGTACTTGAGATTCACCGCCAGCGTATCGGTTTCGTCATGCATCGTGATCACCAGTGTCTGACCATGCGGGGTGCGCGCGGTCGGCAAAGTACCATTGAAGTTTTTATTACCGGCCAGAATCTGAAAGTCATGAAACTTCAGATTCCCGATCAATTGTCCATGCCCATTGCGAACAGCATAGGCAGGCGTCCGATAATCTCCGCCCATCAGCGTACTATATTCAAGCGGCAGGGTCGTGAGCGAAAACGGCGCCGCATCATTTTGAATGTTAAATGCATGACTGAAATCTTCCAGCTTGGCAGTACCGGAAAAACGTTCAAGCGCCGGTCCGCAATACCGCTTGACCAAATAGCCGCGAATCACCTGAATGATGTAGCTAAACGTATCATTATGCAGGTGAAAAAGCTGCTTTTGCGGGTCGTATTCTATGTTTGCCATGGTAATCCTCCTGTGAGCGCGAGCCGGCTTCTGCGCCGGGGAGCGCGTTATGGCGTAAGGTTGCGCTAAAAATTGCTAACTTTAATCCATTATAAGCAATAGAGGCTATATTTGCTTGTAAGCGAGATTTATGGTAAGTGTCAACTTCTTCTCGGTTCTACTCTAATTAAGTGATTTCCGGTACTCCGAGCTGGCTCCGCGGCGATTGGGCAGGAACGCTGTGGGCACGACTTTGAACCCGCAAAGTGCGCGGTTTCAAAGCTCGGCCTTGGTCTAAAGCGGAGAAAGGCACTCCGCTTTAGACCAATTTCACAGCTGAGCCCATCGCCGCTCCGCCAGCTCTTGCTTTCTATTTCAATATTCGAACAAGGTGAGCCCATCACACTGCTGCTAGAATGTAAGTATCAACGCCCTGCAGATAAGCAAGCTTTAAACTCAGTGAAGTATAAGATGTATGCGTTCAAACATGATACTAGTAAACGTCGCTACGAAAGCGCTTAATTGCGCTAGTAAAGTCAAACTTTTTGCTTATAAAAATTATAAATAATAACTACTATAATCTTTGACCCGCCAATCTGCACTCCCGTAGAATTTTAATTGTAGTTAAGTATTAATGCGACATTATTTAAAATTCTGAAGGGAGTACAGTGATATGAATGCATTTATAGGATGGTTGAATCGACATGTTGTGCCGGTTGCAGCCAAGATCGGCTCCATTCGTTGGTTAGTGGCGTTGCGTGACGCGTTTATCGCGATCATGCCGGCGATGATGGCAGGGGCGGTTTCCACTGTCTTGAACGTTTTGATTCGCGATATTCCGACCCAATTTAAGTGGATGGGAATAGTCGATTCCATGCAGTGGCTGATCGGCATCAACGCCATGGTTTGGACCGGCACACTGGCAATTTTAGGTCTGCTATTTGCCTTTACGTTTGGTTACCAGCTGGCAGTTCAATACCAAGTTGAGCCGGTGACCGGGGGGATTGTGGTGTTAGGCACGTTTATTATGAGCCTACCGCAAAACTTCATGTTGCCGCTAAAAGGCACGCTGAGTAAAGGTGCTGCCAAGTTAATCACCGATGCTGGTGGGGTAGTTGATGGCAAGAACGTGAGCATGTGGGGCTTTTTCAACTTTGGTAAGTTCTTCGGTTCCTATGGCTTCTTCACCGTCATGATCATGGGCGCCTTGGCGATGACGCTTTACATCTGGTTAATGAAAAAGAACGTGACGATCCGGATGCCAGAAGCAGTACCGCCAGCGATTGCCAAAGCTTTTACCGGTATTATTCCAGCAACTGCAGCCTTATATCTGGCTGGCGTTGTGAATTATCTGTTCAGCTTAAACAAGACCACGGTCATCGAATTCATCGCGACCATCGTTCAAGAACCGTTGTTGAATATGTCGCAAGGCTTCTGGGCCGTGTTGCTCATGACGTTGCTGGTGCAAATTTTCTGGTTCTTCGGGCTTCACGGTACCAACGTTTTGGGACCGGTTCTGGATTCCATCTGGCTCACCGCCCAAATTGCCAATATGAATGCGTTCATGAAAGGTGAAGCACTGCCATTTGTCTGGACCCGAAATGCGTTTGACTTATATGCGTGGATCGGTGGCGCCGGTAGTACCTTATTACTTTTGATTGCGATCCTGATGTTCTCCAAACGTGACGATCAACGTACCGTAGCCAAATTGTCGATCGCACCGGGCTGTTTTAACGTGAACGAGCCGGTGATGTTCGGACTGCCGATCGTCCTTGACCCAATCTACTTCATTCCATTTATTGTCGCGCCGGTTGTCATGGTATCCATCGCGTACGGCGCCCACATGCTCGGCTGGGTGTCACCGGTTAAGAACCAAATTGTCTGGTCCATGCCACCGTTTGTGAACTCGATCATTGCGACAATGGATTGGCGCGCCCCGATTCTGCAAGCCGTCAACATGGTCGTTGGCTTCCTGATTTACGTACCGTTTGTCAAAGCGGCCAACAAACTCGATCCTGAATTAACTGTCCCTGAACCACCAATGAAAAAAGCCAAAACCGTTGCCGATGGTCGCAATGATGATCGCAATTTAGAAGGTGATGCGATTTGAAGCCTAGCGCGACACCATTGATCTTGCTTAACCTTAGCATGACCGTGATTGTCTTCAGTGCCATTTTACCGTCACCTTGGCGAATCATTAGCTGTCTATTCGGGGTGATCGCAACTGCCATTTGCACACGCTGGTATCTCGGGCTGGCAAGAGAAGAGTAGATCGCAGCGCAACGTTTGCTGAGGCATGTTGCTGCAACCATGCGTTCAGTCCGCAGCTTGTCCAAAAGGAGGTCAAAATGAAAATTGTCATGAATCTACCCGTTGAAGCCAGTGTTTTTTTCAACCAATTGCAACAATCCGCCATGGCCGATATTCGCCAGCACACCGGTCGTGAGCCGCTACCCAAGAGTTTGCAGGGCTTTAGCTACGAGAAAAATTGGCCGAATGGGCGAAAAGCGCGGCTGACGATTACCGAGTTTGCACCAAATTCAGTCTACGCATATGAACTGGCGACCCCGAGTGATGACTTTACCGTGCGCTACCACTTGTCGCCGTTGTCTGCCGGAAAAAGTCGACTGGTTTATGAAGAAGCACTCGTCGCCCGGACCGCTCGTGGTGCAGCGAACAACCGGACTAGCGGATTCCTTTTAGGTTGGTTGCGTAAACGGCGCTTCAAGAAAATGGCGCGACAAATGTGTACGATTTAAAGAACCGGTTGTAAAACAGCTTGGATGAACGTGGCTTGAGTGACCCAGCCACGCCATCATTAAAAAATATAGGAGATTGACATGGGAAAAATCGGAATCAGTCTTTATCCCGAACAAATAACGGTTGATCAGGCAACTGATTATTTAACCATGGCCCGTCAGTTTGGTTATCGGCGCCTTTTTACCTCATTACTGCAACTATCCGGTTATCAAGGCCGCGATCAACTGGCTATTTTCAAGGCGGTGGTTGCCAAGGCGAATCAGTTGGGTTTTCAAACGATTGTCGACATTGCGCCGCCGTTGTTCAAGGAACTAGACATTGATTATCAAGACCTTAGTTTCTTCCATGAATTAGGCGTATGGGGACTGCGGCTTGACGAGGGCTTCACCGGCCAAGAAGAAGCCTTGATGACTCATAATCAATATGGCTTGAAAATTGAGCTGAATATGAGTGCCGGTACGAATGCCATTGATGCAATCATGGCGTTTGGGCCGCGATTGGATAACTTGCTGGGTTGCCATAATTTTTATCCGCAGCAATATACCGGCTTAGGCGATGACCGCTTTTTGGCCTATTCGCAAAAGTTTCGGCGGCATGGCGTTCGGACGGCAGCCTTTGTGACGGCGCCAAGTGCGGATCATGGGCCGTGGCCGGTAAGTGAAGGTTTACCGACTTTGGAAAGCGATCGCCATCGCAGCATTGCCAGTCAGGTTCACCATTTGCGCCTAACTGAGGTGATTGATGATGTTCTCATCGGCAATGCACTTGCAAACGAAGCAGATTTAAAAGCCGCGGCCTTGGCATTCTTTTGCCCATATCCGGCATTGCGGGTGATCACGGACCAGGCACCATCAGCGTTAGAAGCCAAAATTGCCTTTAGCGAAGCCCATCTTTATCGCGGTGATGCGTCTGATTATCTGATTCGCGATACCCAACCACGCGTGCGTTATGCCGGGCAGCCTTTGCCAGCGCATGATGCGAGCGGTCACTTGCAGCGCGGGGATGTAGTCGTCGTGAACGAAACGTATACGCGGTACGCCGGTGAACTACAAATTGTCTGGCGCAAATTCCCAAACGCCGGCCGCCGCAACAAAATCGGCCGCCTGACAGATGAAGATCTGACCTTGTTGCCACTGCTTAAACCCTGGCGAACATTTATGTTAAAACAGGTGTCCCACTAAAAAGACAGATAGGAGTGACCCCATGAGCAACGTCAACGAACAAACGATTATGGGCTTGATTATGGCAGGGGGCAACGCTAAAAGTGAAGCCTTTGAAGCCATTCAAGCAGCCAAAAACAGTGACTTTGATGCCGCAACCAGCCATTTAAAAGCAGCGGATGAGGCTCTAGTCACAGCGCACAATGTCCAAACCGACTTATTGACCGCCGAAGCCAACGGAGCGCACGCAGATGTTTCATTACTACTAGTCCACGCCCAGGATCATCTGATGAACGCCATTACTTTTCGCGACTTGGCTGGTGAAGTGGTCGCGATTTATCAACGCTTGGCTGCAAACACGACCGTTGCAAATGAAACGCTTTAAGCCATTGCGTGATAGCCAGTTGCGCAGTGAATAAATTTTATATGTAAAACACGCGGTTATTGCGAAGATAACCAAAAGGCTGGGACGGAGCATCTCTGGAAAGATGAGATGCTTCGTTCCAGTCTTTTTATTAGATTAGCAGTATCGCAACTGTCAGCCCATGACCTTGTGCAACTTACCCACTGCAATTGGCAAAGTGAGATAAGGCTTTTTTTCGTCTAAATCACTCGCTACGGTCTTTGGCAACAAGACGTCACTTTGAACCCCGTTGACGTAAACCACGGTATTGTCCAGGTTGAACACGTCATGGCCATAATGTTTCGCCAGTTGTTGGCGAAGTTGGGATACGACCACCCGCTGCTGGTAAATATAGAACCCGTTGTCGTCGGCTTCAGGGTATTTGCCACCCACCAACTTCAACTTATCCGGTGCATTATCGAGAGGGACAAAGACTTTACCGGAAACTTGTTCGGCTTCTTCTTCATCGACGACCCCATCATGATTCTGATCCTGAGCACTTGTGGCTGGCGTGACCGGCGCATCGGAACCGGAGCTTTCCAAGACTGCCATATGATTCATGTCCGCCGGCGTATTGAACATTTCAATGCGAATCTGCAGAGCATCATCATCGGTAACTTCAAAATTTGCAAAGCCATGTGCTTGCCGACCAATGCAATCTGAGTTAAGTGCCCGCAATGTTGCCCTATATTGCTTCCGCATAAACCCGCCTCCTGTTTGATTTGAGTTATTTAGGTAACCCTAACTCACCTTCAACGATAGTCCTTTTAAGAAAAAAATCAAGGCTGTGAAACCATGAGGAACAGCGGTATATCAATGAAAAGACACTGATTTACGCTGGTGAAAAGAACGATCTCTCGGCGCATCGGGAAGTGGCCAATATAAAGAAATTGATATTGATTATGGTTCTATAAGTGGTATACATTGGAGCTATCCAGACGGGTTATGCGCCTAAAACAGGTTTACCCGTCTGCCAACAAAAGTGCGAAGAAAATGGCACGGTTAGCATGATGGATAAGGAGGCACCAATAAAAATAACATTTAACATTTTGAAACCGTTTTCGGTGTCTAATCCGTTGTCACAGGTGTATAGTTAAATTGGAATGATTGTAATATGGGAGGTGCATTATGAAAGTAGTTATTTTCTCCACCTGCATCGTGGATCTTTTCTTCCCCAATGTCGGGGCGGCGATGGTCGAGGTGTTGGAACGGTTTGGGTGTGAAACCTTCATGCCGGTCAAGCAGATTTGCTGCGGTCAACCGACTTATAACTCGGGGTATGTGAAGGAGAGTCAAAAAGTGTTTCGCAACGAAATTGACGCGCTGCTTTCGGTTGACGCCGATTATATTGTCGGGCCAGCCGGTTCTTGCGTGAACATGTTGCGCGAATATCGGGTGCTATTGAAAGACGATCCGGAATACGCCCAAAAGGCTAAAGAAGTGGCAGACAAGACGTATGAATTTTCCCAATTTCTGTATCGCGTCTTGAATGTCATTGACGCCGGGGCTGAATTAGATGCCAAAGCCACTTACCATCGCTCCTGCCACATGACCCGGTTGCTAGGCGAACGCACGGCACCGTTTGTCTTGCTGGATCACGTTAAGGACTTACAGATGGAACCTTTACCACATATTGAAAATTGTTGCGGTTTTGGCGGCATGTTTTCTGCCAAAGAGCCGGAAATTTCCAAGCAAATGGTTGATGAAAAAGTCAACGATGTGCTCAGTACCGGCGCACACGTTCTGATTTCAGCCGACCCCGCGTGCTTGATGAACATCGCCGGTCGTTTTTCCCGCCGTAACGAAAAGATCAAGATTATGCACATTGCCGAAGTATTGAACCACAATGTGAATCCGGAGCGGATCAAGTTTCATGAGCCGCTCGGGGTTGAACAGGAGGTGCGCCCATGAGCATTTCAACCAGTGACAAGCCGTTCTTGGAGCGGGTTAAAGAATCGGAACAGGATAAGTTCATGCAAGCCAGCGTCGCCAAGTCGCAGGATGCGCAGTGGGACAAACGCGAGGCCTCGCGTAAAGAGCTGGGTAATTGGCCGCAATGGCGGGACTTAGGCGAGCAGATTCGCCAACATGTCATTAAATACTTACCGGATTATTTAGAAGAATTCAGCGATAATATCGAAAAACGCGGCGGTCATGTTTATTTTGCCAAGACCGACAAAGAAGCCGCAGCCTACATTACCAACCTTGCCAAGCAAAAGCAGGCGCATAAAATCGTTAAATCCAAATCCATGGTGACCACAGAAATCAACCTGGACAAGGAACTACTGAAACTTCCGGGCACCCAGCTGATGGAAACCGATTTAGCGGAATTTATTCTGCAAGAAGACGACTGGGCTGAACCGACACATATTGTGTTCCCGGCGTTGGCCAAGAATCGGGACCAGGTTAAGACGATTTTTGACAAGCTCGGTTACAAAGGGGATAACGATCCGGAACATTTGGCGCGGTTTGCGCGGGAATATTTGCGCCGCTATTTCTTGCAAGCCGACTTCGGGATCACCGGGTGTAATTTTGCCATTGCCGATTCCGGCTTGATTAATTTGGTCACCAATGAAGGCAATGCGGATCTGACCATGGCCATTCCTAAGACGCAGGTAGTTGTGATGGGGATGGAACGGATTGTGCCGAGTCTCAAGGAAGCCGAGACGTTAGACAACATGCTTTCGCGCTCGGCGGTGGGACAGAAGCTGACCAGTTATTGTTCCTTCTCCGGTAAACAAGTTGCTGGTGAAGCAGACGGTCCGGAAGACTTCCACGTGGTCATTGTCGACAACGGCCGTAGCAATGCTTTAGGAACGCCATTTGAGCCAGTCTTGCAGTGTATTCGTTGCGGGGCCTGTCTGAATGTTTGCCCGGTTTACCGGCACATCGGCGGCCACGGCTACGGTTCGATTTATCCCGGACCAATTGGCGCGGTGCTTTCACCGGTGCTGGATGGCTATGAGAAATTCGGCGATCTGCCATTTGCTTCCAGTCTATGCGCGGCCTGCACCGAAACCTGCCCTGTCCGCATCCCGCTGCACCATCTGTTAATCAAGCACCGGGAAGTAATGATGGACAAGCTGAAAACCGATCACAGTTTTAGCGATAAAATCATGAAAATGGTCGGCGTCGGCACCAGTGCGCCGGTTCTGTTCAACATGGCGCTTGATATGGACCACGCAATGATGGGCGTTTTGGCAACCAAAGATCAAGGCAGTGTTGAAAATGAATACAACAGCGGCCGAATTAAACAAACCGGCATGATGCCAAAGCTGGCCCGCGGTTGGACCGATGTGCGTGACCTGCCGCGGCCACCGAAGAAAAACGAAAACTTCCGTCATTGGTTCAAACAACACAAAGCAGCATTGGAGGCGCAAAAGCATGATTGATCACAGTAATCGCGAGGACTTTTTAAATGCTATTGCCGAAAAAGCCGGCCGCCCGCGGCACCAGCTCAAGTATCATCCGTTTGTGCCTTTAAACGACTTGCCGGAAACAACTCTGTCCGGCCACTCCCAAGATGAGTTGGAAGCCATCGCCAAGCAAAACAGTGAAGCGGTGCATGTCACGTTTGAAACCACCACCAAAGCAGAGTTGGCAACCGCGCTCAACGCTTACATCGAACACGATGCGCCCAAGACACTCATTTTGCCAACCACGGACCAGTACCACGACTATGGCCTAGACGAGTGGACGCAAACCGTTGCTCCCAACCCAATGTACTGGACCCCCGGAAAAGGCCGTGACTTCAACTTGAAGCAAGCTGCGGCTGCGGATGTGGCCATTGGCTTTGCGGATTATCTATTAGCAGAATCCGGGACCATCACCGTTGCGACCACGCCCGGACAAGGCCGCGGCTTCCATTTTCTGCCGACGCATTATTTAGCAATCGTCAAGAAAAGCAATATCCTGCCACGTTCACGCCAAGCCATGGATCGCTACGATGCGGCAATGGAGGCGGGACAGTTGGAAACCAGCAACATTAACTTCATCACCGGACCTTCCAACTCCGGCGACATCGAAATGACCTTGGTCGTCGGTGTCCATGGACCGTTAGACATGACGTATTTGGTGGTTGAGGATATGTAGCGACTGTTTTAGCTGATGAGTTGCGGGAAAAGTCGGGCCTAGCGAGCGTATCTGCGCTAGGGTCGGCTTTTTGGGTTGGATAAATTATACTTATCGGATTAATTGGAACGTACTCTTCAACGAAGGATACGTTGAGTCTCGTTGTTTGAGTGCAGGGATAGAAAGCAAGAGCTGGCGGAGCGGTGGCGGGCTCAGTGGTGAAATTGGTCTTAAGCGGAGTGGGCTTCTCCGCTTTAGACCAAGGCCGAGCTTCGAAACCGCGGTCTTTGCGGGTTCGAAGTCGCGCCCACCACTCTAGCTGCGCGGTCGCCAGCCTCCACCACCGCGGAGCCAGCTCGGAGTATCGGAAATCACTTAATTAGAGTAGAACGAAGGAAAGGGCTGACACTTACACCTCATCCCTAGTTGGCGCCGGCTCCCACACAAGGTTATGGTATACTAAATCTTGAGACGTGCGATAACGGCACAATGCAAATAAAGGGGATAGCGACATGACGGAAGCAATCGATTTGAAGGCCGGAATGGTTTTTGTTAAGGATGGCAAACTGATTAAGGTTTTGGAATCAAATCATCATAAGCCAGGCAAAGGAAACACCGTGATGCAGATGAAACTGTATGACGTTCGTTCCGGCGCCAATGTCACGACGACCATGCGGCCAAGTGAAAAAATCGAAATCGCCATCATGGATCGGAAAAAAGCAACGTATCTGTATACGCAAGATGATACTGCTTATTTCATGGACAGTGATAGCTATGAACAGTATGAATTACCGACTTCAAGTATTGAGCACGAGTTGAAGTTTATGCTGCCAAATATTCCGGTTGAAATTGAGTTTTACGGTGATGAAGTGATCGGACTTGAACTTCCCGGAACGGTTGAACTCAAGGTGACCGATACCCAGCCGTCTGTTAAAGGCGGAACCGTTGCAGGCGGCGGCAAACCAGCCACACTTGAAACCGGGCTGGTGGTGACTGTGCCTGATTTTGTCAAAGCAGGCGAAAATATTTTGGTGACCACGGATACCGGTGCTTATAAGGGACGCGCGCAAAAATAGTGATTAATTAGATTATCGAAAGGTGACGCAATGATGCGTCGCCTTTTTTGGTGAGCGCGTCATTGCCAGAGTCTATGCGTATCAAAGGCCAGAATTAAAATGACGCACACCTTATTTGCTACAGGGCGGAATAATTGTAGCTGGTGGCTAACGAGCATAGAATACATGCGAAAGGGTGTGGGGACCATGACGATGGCGCGGGCGCAACGCATTAAAATCTTGATTGTTTTAGGGATGATGTCATTATTAACGGCTTTGTCCGGCTCTAGCACGAACTTAGCAATGCCAAAGATCTCCGAAGACTTGATGATCTCAAGCAGTGCGGCAACGTGGATTGTATCAATTGGCCTCATTACAACGGCAGTCTTGCTCGTGATGTTTGGCCATATCGGTGATTTAGTCTCTAAAAATCTCGTGTTTCTGCTGGGCGAGGTCATTTTCATCGTGGGCTCGCTACTGACCGGCATTGCGCCAACTTATTTCACCATCATGGCCGGGCGCGTGGTCCAGGCAGTTGGCTCGGCGATGATTATGGCTAATTCGATGGGGATTATCAGTGAATATTTTCCCGATGCGACCCGTGCTGAGGCATTGGCGGTCATTTCGATGTTTATATCAGTCGGCTCGATTTCCGGTCCGGCATTTGGCGGCATCCTGATTACCTGGGCAAGTTGGCGGTGGATTTATTTACTCAATGTGCCGGTCGGAATCTTCATTGTCCTTGCAGGTATGCGCGTGTTGCCTTTACGTCGCCCCGAACCCGGTGAAATTAAACGCGTGTGGCAGCAGGCAAACTGGACCGGTCAGAATCTGTTTACCGGGGGCATGATCCTGATGTTTGCCAGTGGTTACTGGTTACAGCAGCCAACACAACTTTGGTTCGGTACAGGGGTGTTGGCAGGCGGCATTTTCTTGACGGTCCTGGCGTTTGTGCAAGATCAGCAGGCCCGGTCTCCTTGGATTGCACCGGTGATTATGCATAACGCCGACTATCTGATTTCCGTTAGCGTCTTGCTTATCGTGATGCTGGTTAATTCAGTATCAAACATTCTTTTGCCATTTTATCTTCAAAGCTATGGCGGAATCTCAGCATTTTCAAGCGGGTTACTGATGATGCTACAAAGTGTCACGATGTTGGTGATCACGCCATTTGCCGGCTGGTTGGCCGATCATTGGAATCGGTACTATTTAACGATTTTAGGCTTATTAGTGTTAATCATCTCGCAAATCGGGTATGCCAATTATCCAGTCAGAATCACTATGGCACCGATTATCTGGCCGATTGTGGCTAACGGAGCAGGGATGGCACTGTTCCTTTCGCCGAACAATGCGCTAACGATGGGAGCCGTCGATGACAAACTCTCAGGAGTAGCCGGTTCGTTGAATTCACTGGCACGCACCGTTGGCTTAACTATCGGTATCAGCTTCGGCGCCACGTTACTATTTGCCCAATTGCCCGGTGTGACCCGCATCTCAGCTCAATCAGGCGCCCCTTTTCTACACGCACTGGCAACAGTTTTCTGGTTAGCCACTTTAGTATCGGTGGTGGGCTTAATCATTGTCATTATCCGCAGTCTGCGAAAACGACAAGCGAACGCGGTACTGACAAAAAATAAGCATGTACTTTGAAAACGATTAGCATTAACTGAGCGGCGACAATGTTTTTCATTTCTGGTTTGACAGAAGTGAAAATTATGTCTGAAAAAATGGCGGTCAGGGAAAAACAAGCCAATTTTAGGGACATAAATTGATGTTATTTAATATTCGCGGATTTCTGTAAAAGTTTAGCGGTTTCCCCAAAGGATCATCTAAAGTAAACAGTTTAGTACCTTGTAAATCCCCGTTTTAACGGGAGATTTAAAAATATGCATAGTTGATGCACAAGATGTTGTCCCAATAACTTCCGCTTCTTTTCCTGTGATGTTTTATGACATACAAGTTTTTTTATTCAAAATTGAGGATTCGCTTATTTACATTAATGAGATTCTAATGTAAGGTAAGTTCAATCATTTTAGGAGGGAACAGGATGAAATTTAGAAAAACAATGGTTGCGGGCACAGCAATTGCGCTCGCTGGGGTGCTGGCAGCCTGTGGTTCTAATGCTTCCAGCAGCAAAGGTACATCAATCACTCGGATGGAAAGTGATGTTATCTCCACAATGGATCCGTCAACAAATACGGACGCGATTGCGGGGCAAGCATTGATTGATACCATGGATGGTTTGTATCGGTATTCCGGCAGTGACTTGAAGCCAGCGATCGCAAAGAGCGAGCCAAAAGTGACGGACGGCGGCAAGACTTATACCTTTAAGCTACGGAACGCTAAATGGAGCAATGGTGATGCTGTTACTGCACAGGATTTTGTTTTTGCTTGGCGGCGAACGGTTGATCCTAAGACCAAGTCTCAGTATGCTTATCTGTATTCCGGCGTGAAGAACGCGGACGATATCACAGCCGGTAAGAAGGCAGCTAGTACCTTAGGCGTTACAGCGGTTAACAAGACCACGCTGAAAGTGACCTTGGATCACGCCATTCCTTACTTTAAGACCATGTTAGTAAATCCGGCATTCTTCCCGCAGAATGAGAAGTTTGTTGAAAAGGCTGGTAAGAAGTATGGCACGACTTCTAAGTACCTTCTCTCGAATGGCCCTTATGAATTAAAAGACTGGAATGGGACTGGTAATTCATGGAAGGAAAAGAAGAACAAAACCTACTGGAATGCTAAAAATGTCCACATCGATACGATCAATGGGCAAGTGGTTAAGGATCCGCAAACTGCTTTGAACCTGTATCAATCGAATAAGTTGGATATTGCTCAGTTGTCTGGTGAACAGGCGGCACAAGCTAAGACAATGTCTGGATACACACCGCTTAAGCAAAGCGCAACATTTTATCTTGAGTTGAATGAGAAGAAAGATCCTATCTTCAAGAATACCAAGATTCGTCAGGCAGTCTCGATGGCAATCAATCGTCAAGAATACATCAAGAAAGTTTTGAATGATTCATCAATTGCTGCGAACAATGTGACGCCTCAAGGTTTATTTGCTAAGAATGGACAGGACTTCTCAAAGGCAGCGACTAAAGCAGAATCTTCTACAGTTAAGTATGATCCTGCTAAGGCTAAACAACTCTGGACAGAAGGCTTGAAAGAGACCGGTCAGACGAACCCAACCTTGGAACTGTTGACCGATGATACCACGAATGCCAAGCGCTCGGCTGAATACATTCAAAGCACCTTACAACAGAATCTGCCAGGCTTGAAGGTAACAATTGCAACAGTGCCATTCAAAACCCGTCTTTCCCGTTCTCAAAATGGTCAGTTTGACATGGTTATCTCCGCTTGGAGTGCTGACTTCCCGGATGCCATTACCTTCCTTGATCTGTTTACGTCAGATAATAGTTATAACGATGGTAAATGGGCAAACAGCGAATACGATGCTTTGATCAAACAGTCCAAGACGACTGATGCAACCAATGCCACCGCTCGTTGGAACACCTTGTTGAAAGCACAAGAACTGCTCACTAAAGAACAAGGCGTTGTGCCTTTGTATCAACGGGTTCAAACAACCTTGCAACGTAAGACCATTACCGGTTTGAAATATAACCCGACTAACTCTTACGATTTTGTAAATGCCAAGGTTAAGTAATAAAAGCGTGACCTGTCTTAGCTGCTGTTAGACAGATCAACGCGTTTAGGAACCTTACGGGGTTTCCTAAATCGGAACTTGTTTCCAATAAGTAGTTCTCACAAGCGGCGTTGTCACGTGTTTTGCGGCGGACAACGCCGTTTGCTTATTAGGGCCAATGCCCAAAAAAACAGGAGTGAATCATGGTCAAATATATTTTAAAACGGATCGGCTTCCTGCTCCTGACACTGTTTCTTGTTGCGTCAATCACCTTCTTTTTAATGAAGGCATTGCCAGGGACGCCATTTAATAACCCCAAGATTCCGGCTGATCAGCTGGAAATTCTGAAGAGACAGTATGGACTGGATAAGCCGGTTTGGATCCAATATCTCACGTATATGATTGGTATCACGCACGGTGACTTCGGGATGTCTTATCAATTTCCGGGCCAAACGGTTTCCAATCTGATTGTTTCCCGGCTCGGTCCTTCGCTACAGATCGGTGCGCAGGCAATGGTGCTTGGAACACTTATCGGGATTGTGCTTGGTGCCATTGCGGCAATTCGAAAGAATACGGCCGTTGATGCCGAAGCTACAATTTTCGCTATTCTGGGACGTTCAATCCCTAACTTCGTGTTTGCTGCGCTATTGCAGTTGTTTGCTTACAAGACAGGGGCATTCCCGGTAGCGTTATGGGGTGGGTTTTCATATAGTATTTTGCCGACCATTGCCTTGGCGATCGCCCCGTTGGCACAGACAGCGCGGTTTATGCGAACCGAGATGGTGGACGTGCTGAGCTCGGATTATATCGAGCTAGCCCGATCTAAAGGTGAATCGCGCTGGCAGGTTGTGGCAAAACATGCTTTGCGTAATTCCATGATTCCGATTGTAACGATTATTGGGCCAATGGCAGTTGACTTGATGGTTGGATCACTGGTTGTCGAAAACATTTTTGCCATTCCCGGAATCGGGGAACAATTTGTCAAGTCCATCACAACGAACGATTATCCGGTCATCATGGGCTTAACGATTCTTTACAGTGCGATGTTAACGGTTGTGATCCTTGTCGTCGATATTCTATACGGCTTCATTGATCCACGAATTCGACTGAGCGGGGAGGCAAACTAATGGCAACAACAAAATTAAGTCCAGAGGCATTCAAGCATGTCAAAGTGAATGCGGCTGAACAAGAGCGTATTGCCACGCCTGCGTTGACATTCACGCAAGATGCGATTCGCCGCTTAAAGAAAAATAAGGCCGCGGTCATTTCACTTTGGGTACTGATCATCATTGGTGTGATCTCTATCGTGTCAATTTGGCTATCACCAGCCAATCCGAATAAACAGAGTCTTAATTATTCTAATTTACCGCCAAAGTGGCCAGGCATTGATTTGCCGGGACTAAACGGCTATATGAATGGCCAAAACAAATATGCCGGTATGGGTAAAAACGTCTATTTCCTGCTTGGGACGGACTACCTTGGGCGTGATTTACTGTCTCGGATTATGGTCGGCACGCGCGTTTCCCTTTTCATCGGGATTGTTGCAACATTCTTTGATTTAACCATTGGCGTTTTCTACGGCATCATCTCCGGTTGGCGCGGTGGTTTGACCGATACGTTAATGCAACGTGTCATTGAAATCATCTCTAGTGTGCCAAACTTGGTTGTTGTTATTCTGATGCTGCTGGTATTCAAACCAGGGATGACTTCCATTATCTTAGCGATTGCTTTGACTGGCTGGGTCACGATGGCACGACTCATTCGTGCGCAGACCCTGCAGTTAAAAGATCAGGAGTTTGTGCTGGCCGCCAGAACGTTAGGTGAGTCGAGTATTAAGATTGCCTTTAAACATCTGATCCCGAACCTAAGCTCGATCATCATTATTCAAACCATGTTCACGATTCCAACAGCGATTTTCTTTGAAGCCTTCCTGAGTTACATCGGGATTGGTTTGCCAGCACCGACTGCTAGTTTAGGGACGCTGTTGTCAGATGGGCAAAAGAACCTGCAAGTGCTGCCGTATCAGTTGTTATACCCAGCGATTGTCATTGTTATTCTGATGCTGGCCTTTAACTTGCTGGCTGATGGTTTGCGCGATGCCTTTGATCCGCGCAGTGAACATTAGGAGGTGGCAAAATGAGTAAGATTCTCGAAGTAAAAGATTTACAAATCGACTTTGCCACCTATGCCGGACCGGTCCACGCGATTCGCAATGTCAGCTTTGACTTGAACAAAGGCGAGACGTTGGCGATTGTTGGCGAATCTGGCTCTGGTAAATCGGTAACCGTGCGCACAGTCATGGGCTTATTGGCACCCAACGCCAAGATTACCAATGGTGAAGTTTTGTTTGATGGCGGTGACATTCTCAAAAAGTCGGAAAAGCAATTGAATGCCATGCGCGGCAATGATGTTGCCATGATTTTTCAGGATCCGATGACGTCACTGGATCCGACGATGACGATTGGTAAGCAAGTTGCAGAACCGCTGCTGCTGCATAACAAGATGAGCAAGGCCGATGCATTGAAGGAAGCTGAACGGGTGCTTGAACTAGTGGGTATCAAAGGCGCCGGTTCACGATTGAAAGATTATCCGCATCAGTTCTCTGGCGGCCAACGTCAACGGATTGTCATTGCGATTGCGATTATTAACCATCCGCAGATTCTGCTCGCAGATGAACCGACCACGGCGCTGGATGTGACTATTCAAGCGCAAATTATTCACATGCTGAAGGAAATCCAGTCTAAGATTGATACCTCCATTATCTTCATCACCCACGATCTCGGCGTTGTTGCCGGGATTGCCGATCGGGTGGCAGTCATGTACGCGGGTAAGATTGTCGAATACGGCACCGTTGACGAAATCTTTTACAACGCGCAGCATCCATATACTTGGGGACTGCTGGAGGCAATGCCGACATTAGAGACCAAAACGGATCGTCTGTATGCCATTCCGGGGACACCGCCGGATTTGCTGGATCCGCCAAAGGGTGACGCATTTGCCCCGCGCAATCCGTATGCCATGGCAATTGATCTTGAAGAAGAACCACCATTCTTCAAGATTTCACCAACCCACGCTGCGGCTACTTGGTTGTTAGCACCAGGCGCACCCAAAGTCGAGTTACCGCCAGAAATCGCGCGGCGGCATGCATTATGGGCAAGTAAACATCCAGACGAAAAGGCGGTGAACTAACGTGGCGGACAATCAAAAGAAAAAAGTGTTGGTTTCGGTCAAACACCTGGTTCAAACCTTTAATGCCGGAAAGAAAGACGAAGTAAAGGCCATTCAGGATATTTCGTTTGATATCTATGAAGGCGAAACGCTAGGTCTGGTTGGTGAATCCGGTTCCGGGAAAACCACCACTGGCCGGGCTATCATTCGCTTGTATGATCCAACCAGTGGCGAAATTCTCTATAACGGTCAAGACATTGCCAAATTGAAAAATGGCTCCAAACAAATGTTGGATTTTCGGCGTAATACGCAGATGATTTTTCAGGATCCGTATGCTTCATTAAATCCACGGATGAAAGTCAAAGACATTATTGCAGAAGGTATTGATATTCATCATTTGGCTAAAGATCGCGCCGACCGTGATCATCAAGTCGAAGCTTTATTGGATGAGGTTGGTTTAAATGCGGATCATGCCACGCGTTACCCGCATGAATTCTCCGGTGGCCAGCGTCAAAGAATCGGGATTGCCCGGGCACTGGCAGTTCAGCCGAAGTTCATTATTGCCGATGAACCGATCAGTGCGCTGGATGTTTCGATTCAGGCACAGGTCGTCAACTTGCTGAAAGACATTCAGGATCGGCAAGGGCTGACGTATCTTTTCATTGCGCATGATCTGTCGATGGTTAAGTACATCTCTGATCGGATCGCCGTCATGCATTACGGGCGGCTTGTCGAATTGGCCAGTGCGGAAGAAGTATACACGCATCCCCTCCATCCATACACCAAGAGTCTCTTGTCTGCAATCCCGGTTCCGGATCCAGACATCGAACGCCAGCGTGTACCGATACCTTATGACGCCAGCAAGGTCGAAGGCGACAATAAACAACGTAAAATGGTTGAAGTCTATCCAGACCACTTTATCTTTGCAGCTGACGATGAAGTGGCAGCGTATAAAGCTGAAGCACAAGAGGATCATAAGGCCCCAGCAGGCACGGCAGCAGAGTAACGCGGTCAAACATGATAACATTCTGCTAGGACGAATCTTTAAAAATGATTCTTACAACAAAAAGCCGAAAACACTGAAAATGTGTCCTCGGCTTTTTGTCATATCCGCAGTATTGGCGCAAGAAAACGGTTCGAATAGCCAATTCTGATCTTTAAGCTTGTTTAAACTAGGCTGCGTTTTTATGGTGAGGTAACGTTTTCAGCGAATCTTCTGCTACACTGGTTTTAAAGGAGTGTGTGGAAGGATGACCAAGTTTTATTTTGTGCGCCATGGGCAGACGGAGACTAATTTGGCGCGACGGTTCAATGGCGGGCGGACGGATACACCGCTGACTCCGGCTGGCCGGGCTGGTGCGGAGGCAGTTGGACGGTATTTTGCTACGACCGGTTTTGCCGGTATTTACGCCAGTCCGATGCCGCGGGCGCAAACCACCGCTGAATTGATCGTGGCGCAAAGCAAGGTTTCGCAGCCGGCGATCGTGACGGTACGGGATCTGCGGGAAGTCGATTTAGGCGATTGGGACGGGCAGCCACTTGCTTCCGTGCAAGACGATCCGCAAATTGATAATTACTATCACCATCTCGCTGAGTTTGATTATAAGCGGATTGGCGCTGAATCCTTCGCTGAGGCCTTAAATCGTGGGCGCCGCGCTATTGCCGGTATTTATCAGCAACATCCGGATGGTAAGGTGCTCGTGGTGGCCCATGGGTTGTTGGGCATGCTGCTAATGAGTACCTATCTAGGCGCTGAGTTGGACGATGCGCGTGATGAGATGACCATGCCGCCTAACAACAGCATCAGTGAATTGGATACAGACGACGGGGAACGATTTACCCGCGGCACGCTGTGGGCTTTTGTACCAAGTGAATATCAAACCAAGTAACAATGCCACCCACCCGGCATTGTTTTTTATTAAAAAAATTATCAAGCCAATATTTGGCACTTTCGCAAGGCGAGCGCTTACAATGATACTGAGAAGTGAAATGGTTAGTTAATGTGGGGTCTTGCACCGGCGTTGTGTGACAATAGGCCGTCTTTGGATTATTAAATAATATTATAAAATCTTTTGATGGTCGGACGTTTCATTTAATGTTAAAGCATAACGCCGCACATTAGAGGTGGGGAACATGATGTTAGATAATATCGGCAAATTAGTGCACCAACAACGCCGCAGTATGAACTTAACCATTGAAAAACTGGCCGAACGCTCTGGGGTTTCAGTCAGTCTCATATCCCGCATGGAGCGTGGTGATGTCAACAATATCAGCGTCAAGAAGCTGACTGACATTGCCCGGGCACTCGACATGCAGGTGGGTGATTTCTTTATCGCCCCGGAAATGAGCGATATCAATACGTTGGCGTTGGTTAAGTATTTAACGCGGTTGCCGGAAAACGAACGCGCACACGTCTCCGAGGTACTCATGCAGGTGATCAATCTCTGAGCGTGTCGTAGGCGAACTTGCGGCGGTTGCCAATAAGTGCAAAAACGGTTCTAGAGACACTTTGTCTTTAGAGCCGTTTTAATGTTTTCGAAAAAGTTATGCTTGCGGCCAATTAGCGGAATCCGGCGCGTATTTTGAAAAGCTGCATGTGGTTAAGACTGTTCGCAGGCAGAAAAATCGCGTATACTAAGTGCACTGAATTAACCGCAATGATGACACGGGCCTTGGCGAGTAACATTGTGAACAGGCTGGGTCATCTTATAAAGGAGGAAAAGTGACAATGACATTTGAAGCCGTTTTACCAGCGCTAAAAGAAGGCAAAAAAGCCGTTCGTACTGGCTGGGAAGGTACCGAGTTGTATGTTCAACTGGTTCCGGAAGGTAAGTTTGAAGGCGACACCCTGAATCCTTATTTTCTGATCAAAACCGCTGATGAGGCCTTCAGTTTGTGGTCCCCGACCGACTGTGACATTCTGGCCGAAGATTGGCAGCTTGTAAAGGCATGAACCAGTTTGATTTTAGTGGCCAGACCGTGGTCGTAACCGGGGCGGCATCAGGGATCGGGGCTGCGCAGGCGGCGGCTTTTAAAGCGGCCAGCGCCCAGGTGATTGGTGTCGACTTGCAACCAATGACTGGCGTGACTGTCGCAATTCAGGCCGATGTGAGCGATCCAGAGACAGGAAAAAAGCTTGCCGCTGATTATACGCCGGACATTGTATGCAACACAGCAGGCATTTTGGATGGCTATAAGACCGTTGCCGAAACCGATTTGGCTACATGGCAGCATATTCTCAACGTCGACCTCACCAGCCAATTCCTGATGATTAAGGCACTGCTGCCGGGAATGCTGGCACGTGGCCACGGCGTTTTCGTCAACATGAGTTCCATTGCCGGTATCGTTGGCGGTGGCGGCGGCGTGGCATATACTGCCGCCAAGCACGCGGTCATCGGCCTAACCAAGCAACTGGATCTAGACTATGCCTCCCAAGGTATCCGCGCCAACGCCCTTGCACCCGGCGCCATCAACACGCCCATGAATGCGGCAGATTTCGCCGGTGATGGGAAAATGGCCGCCTGGGTCGCAAAAGAAACGCCAGCCAAACGTTGGGCCAAGCCGGAAGAAGTCGCTCAACTCACGCTTTTCCTAGCCAGTGACGCTGCCGACTACATCCACGGCACCGTGATTCCTATTGACGGCGGTTGGTTGGAAAAGTAAACTGGAAACATTGTAAGAACTATTAACTGAATCGGAACCGCCCCGCGCGCTTCCACGACGATACTTATTTCCTTTGATCGTCGTTATTACTGGCAAAGCCACAAAGGAGAAACAATATGCAAACAACATCTATGACCCATCGTTCAATCGTCAGTCTCGCCAAAACCGCCATTGTCGCCGCCATCTATGTGGTGATGACCCTCATGCTTAGTCCATTAAGCTTTGGGATCGTTCAAGTTCGGTTCTCCGAGATGCTCAACTACACGGCGCTCTTCAATCGTCGGTACGTCTGGGCGGTTACGTTGGGTGTTTTTTTGGCCAATTTAGCCTCACCAACCGCCATTCTCGACGTTCCCATCGGCACAATCGGCACCTTGGCCTTCATCCTGCTCAGTCGCTGGCTCGCTAAATTCGTCCACCAAAAATGGGCCAAATTTGCCATCATGGGCGTCTTATTTGCCCTCTCAATGTTTACCGTTGCCGGCGAGCTGGTCGTGCTCAGCAAGGTACCATTTTGGCCAACATACGGCACCATTGCGCTAGGCGAAGCGCTTTCGATGGCAGTCGGCGGCGCTGTGATGATGGTTCTGACGCGGTTTGTGGATTTGGATAAGTGATTTGTAAGTTAAATTGCGAAAGTCTAGTTTTTAGACTTTCGGATCTGTGAGCGTCTCCTCGATGGTTTGGGGGCGCTTTTTTGATACGCTTGGTTGCAACTGATCTATTGAAACGCAATGTTGACAATAGCGATTGGAGGAGATCGAAAAAAGGGATGATTGATTAACCGCGAAAGTCTATTTTTTAGACTATCGGATTGGACAAGCGGGTTTTCGACTCTTCTAAGGATGCAAATAAACACCGAGTCAGTGACCTATGTAAAAGAAGCCATCAAATCGGTGTTTTTTTAACTTGGCTGGAGCTTTTGATACCACTGTAGCTTTCATGTGATCCTGACGCCCAAAAACCTACTTCTTATCAAGTGTCTTCATGACATCCTTGGCAATCAGCGTGTAATAATGCACGCGTCCTGCGTCATTAGGGTGCACACCATCATCGGCAAACCAATCATCGTTACCGCCCGCCAGATAATACCAATCCACCACATGCAGATTCGCATGCGTCTTAGCAGCGGCGTGAATCAACTTGTTAACCGGATCAATCCAAGCCTTCCCAGGAGCATAAGCTGTCACCCAGAAAACCTGACGATTACTCCCTAACTGATCCAAAATGCCATTAATGTCAGCTTCCGTCATCGGTCCATTCGTTCCCAGACTAATGACAACAGTATCCTTCAACTTCCCACTCGACTTCAACTGATAAATGATCGCCGGAGCCGCCTGAACTTGTCGGCCAACTTCAGCGTCAATCGACATCTGCGGGAAAAGCACCTTCAAATAAGCCGAACTCCCCAACATCACCGAATCACCAATGGCAGTCACCGGTAACGTCTTGGCGGCACTGATTTCGCTGTCGGTCAGGCCATAAAGGCGATACTGATTCAAAACTTTTTCTTTCTTAACCTTAGCCTTGGAATCCTTCTTAATCTTCTGACGCGTTTGCTGATTAACTGCTATCGCCTGCTCGGATTGGAAATGGCGGAAGTAGAAATAACCCCCAACACCGGCAATGACGAGGCCCAAGGCGATGCATAGTATGATGTCACGCAAGCGTAAGCCGCTTTTTTTCTTCAAGTTTTTAACCCTCCAATGTTACTTGTGTTTATTTTAAACTAAAACTGTTTGTATACTGGTTACAAATTCGGGACATTGTGCTCGCATTTTTGGAATTTGTAAAGAGACTGTAATAAAACTCGTTATTTGGTTAACAAGAACCACTAATAGGGAGATAAAGGTAGCACTTTAAGCCTCGGATAAACAGCCAAAAATCAACTTATGTAAAAAGATGGGTAGACTTAAACCTGCATGCTAGGGTATTATGCTTGGGAGTGAGATTTTAAGAGCCTCTATTTTTTTATGCGGCTGTGTAGCTTGCAGCGCGTTTTTTAATTTGTTGTTACTTATTTCTGAATTAGGTGGGGAAGAGTTCATGAACAAACAGGTCGACCTTTCACAGTTGTGGAATGTGTTCAAACGCAGCTTTATAGCCATGATCATTTTTGGAATTTTGGGAGCGGTAGTTGCTTATTTTGGAGCCAAAACTTTCGTCGCGCCGAAGTATGAATCAGACACGTCATTACTAGTAAATCGGAAGCAGGATAATAATCCAAATATGCAATTGAATGCTCAGCAAGCTGACATTCAGATCATCAATACATATAAAGACATTATTACACGTCCGGTGGTTTTGCAGTCCGTGGCTAAAGAACTGACAAGTCCGCAACGTGTTGTTACTGAAAAAGCCAAAAAAGCGGTTTATGGAACGCGGTATAACGCTGTTACAGGAACTCGCGAACGTTATGTTGTTGAAAAAGCACAACCAGCCAAATATAAATTGAAGCCTGCAAAATATTCAAACATTTCTTCTGAGGACTTGGCAAAGATGGTTTCTGTTTCGACTCAACAGAATTCACAAGTTTTCACAGTTAACGTCAAAGACACCGACCCAGTACGTGCACGCGATATTGCAAATGAGGTTGCAAAAGTCTTCGAAACAAAAATTGCCAAAATGATGAGTATCTCAAATGTGTCGGTAGTTTCAAAAGCTACGGCTAATTCCAAACCGGTGTCACCACGATTAAATATCATTGCACTTGCAGGTCTAGTGTTAGGCGTCCTTCTTTCACTCGTCTGGGGATTAATTCGTGAACTGACAGATCAGACAGTTAAGACTGTTGACTTCATTACGGATGATCTTGGCTTAGTTAATTTAGGTGTTGTGAATTATGTGCAGCGAATGAGAGATATGGATAAGGCTATTAAAGCAACTAAACTTTCGGAAGATGACAACGTGCAAGATATTACAGAACCCGGCTTTCCTCAACGGAGTCGGCGACGTGTCTAAAGGGGGAAGTAAAAATGAGTTGGTCAATTAAAAAGGTCTTTAATCGGCATAAGGAAGACCAGGAGACACAAAAGAACGGCGTAATGTTAGTGGCCTTTGCTGAGCCGAAACATGTTGTTTCCGAACAGTTTAGGACAGTTCGAACAAATATTGAGTTTGCTGGAGCAGCATTAGATAAATGTCAGGTTGTCATGTTTACATCCTCTGCAAAGTCCGAGGGGAAGTCCACTGTATCTGCAAATGTTGCCGTAACTTGGGCGCAAGCTGGTAAAAAAGTCTTATTGATAGACGCTGATCTTCGTCGTCCAACCGTTCACGCAACATTTAGAAAACTTAATTTAGATGGTGTCACAACAATTTTGACAGGAAAAAATAAACCGGAAGAAGTTGTTGAAGATACTTTTGTAGACAATCTAAGTATGATTTCTTCTGGACCAGTCCCGCCCAATCCGTCTGAATTATTGAATTCTAAACGAATGGGTGAACTGTTGGAGTGGGCTCGGACTAATTTCGACATTATTGTTCTTGACGCACCACCAGTTTTAGCAGTGTCTGATGTTCAAGTATTAGTTCCAAAAACTGACGGAGTTGTGGTCGTCGCAAATATTGGAAAGACATTAAAGGGAGATTTACGTCGAACAGTTGAAGTTTTAAAATTGGCTCAGGCTAAAATATTAGGTTCAGTCGAACGGGTTAAAGCTAAGCATGGTGACAGAGGCTACGGTTATGGCTATGGTTATGGCTACGGCTACCAGAGCCAGAAGTAAGGAAAAGTAGTTTTTATAGAACTTGAAGTGAAAATAGATCAATTTTGGGGGTCTTCTGATGAAACTATTGGTTGTTGGAGCAGGTTTATTTGGGGCAACTGTAGCACGTGAACGTGCATTAAAAGGCGATAAGGTCGATGTGATCGAAAAGCGGGATCACTTAGCTGGCAACATCTACACTGAGAATATAGAAGGTATTCAGGTTCATAGATATGGCGCACACATCTTTCACACGAGCAACCAAAAAGTGTGGGAATACATTAACCAGTTCGCCAGCTTTAATCGTTATACGAATGAGGTTATTGCAAATTACAAGGGCGAAATTTACAACTTGCCATTCAACATGAATACCTTCAACAAAATGTGGGGGGTCATCACGCCAGAGGAAGCAGAGAAAAAAATTTCAAAGCAGCGTGCGGCTATGGCCGGTAAAAAGCCAGAGAACCTCGAAGAACAAGCTATTTCTTTGGTTGGTACCGATATTTATCGTAAACTGATTAAAGACTATACTGCAAAACAGTGGGGACGGGACCCCCGGGAACTTCCGGCTTTCATCATTCGACGGCTTCCGGTTCGTTTCACCTATAACAATAACTATTTTAACGATCTATATCAGGGTATCCCAGTAGGTGGCTATACCCAAATTGTGGAGAAAATGTTAAATCAACCTAATATTCGTGTTAGCTTGAATACAGATTTTCTGGAACACAAACAAGCTTATTTGGCTGGTTATGACAAGATTATTTATACAGGCATGATTGACCAGTTCTTCGACTATCGACTTGGCACACTTGAATATCGCAGTCTGCGCTTTGAAACTGAAATTTTAGACACGGATAACTTTCAAGGAAACGCAGTGGTGAATTATACAGATGCTGATACACCCTTCACCCGAATTATTGAGCACAAGCATTTTGAATTTGGCAAGGGTAATAACGGTAAAACTGTGATTACTCATGAGTACCCTGCAAACTGGCACAAAGGCGATGAACCATACTATCCAGTTAACAACTCTGAAAATAATCACTTGTTCACGGAGTACCGCGAACTTGCTACAAAGGAGACCCCACAAGTTGCCTTTGGGGGACGTTTAGGGCTTTATCGTTACTACAACATGGATCAAGTCATCACTGCCGCATTACAGTTTCTTCAAGGAGGCTTTTTTGACGAGAAAAGCAAGTGAGTGATCACTTGGCTTTTTCATTTGGCTGCGATACTCCGTGGAAATGAGGTGGATCGTCACGAAAGTAGTCAAAAATCTCCTCTGGAATATGGGGTACCAAGTTTTCATTCTTTTACTTCCGATTGTTACTATTCCTTATGTTTCTCGAGTTCTTGGACCGACAGGAATTGGCATCAATGCATTTACGAATTCGATTGTTCAGTATTTTGTTCTATTTGGGACATTGGGGCTAACAATGTATGGAAATCGCGAAGTAGCCTATCAGCGCGACAATCCTAAACGTTTATCAGGTTTGTTTTGGGAATTAACCTTGTTAAGGCTTGTTACGACAGGCATTGCGACGCTGCTATATTTGGGCTTCATATTGCTGTCAGGAGAATATCAAGTCTTCTATCTTATTCAAGGACTTTTGCTGGTAGCGACAGCGATTGATGTATCTTGGTTTTTTCAGGGTCTTGAAGAATTTCGTATTACCGTGTTAAGAAATACTTTGGTTAAGATCATTTCGCTGATACTGATCTTTGTCCTTGTCCGAACAAAGAACGATCTTTGGCTCTACATCCTAATTCTTACTGGTTCTCAAGTTCTGGGGAACCTAACATTAGTACCATATTTAAAAAAATACGTTGTTGTGCCGCATTGGTATGATTTGAAAGTCATTGATCATTTACGTCCAACAATCGAAATGTTTGTTCCGCAGATTGCGACACAAGTATATCTACAAGTCAACAAGACAATGCTGGGAGCCCTTGTTGGGGTTCAGGCATCAGGCTTCTATGATAACTCAGACAAGATCGTCAAAATATTACTTGCAGTTGTGACAGCTACGGGGACAGTGTTGCTTCCGCACACGGCGCATAGTTTTGCACAAGGAAAACATGATGAGGTTGAAGCATCATTGAATAAATCTATGCACTTCATTCTTGTTATCGCATTTCCAATGACAACTGGGTTAGCCGGAATCGCACCAATATTCACGAAAATCTTTTTTGGAAAGGGCTTCGACCCGGTTGCTAATTTATTAGTGATCGAATCGATAGTTATTGTACTTATTGGCATCAGTAATGCTACTGGGGTTCAATACTTACTACCAACTAATCAGCTTAGACCGTTTACGACATCTGTTGTTTTTGGGGCTGTTGCCAACATGGTATTGAATGTGCCCTTCATCTTAATTTGGGGCAGCAATGGAGCGATGATTGCAACGGTTCTATCGGAGTTATTGGTTTCTATTTACCAGTTAAGTAAGGTGAGAAACCAACTTCGGATCAGGTCGCTTTTTAGTGAAGTATGGAAGTATTTGGTTGCCGCGCTTTTAATGGGAGTTAGCGTACGAGTTTTTATCAATGTATTACCGTTGTCAAACTTTCTCGCTTTGTTAGGCGCAACAATGTATGGAGCTTTGATATATACGCTTGCGTTAGTCATACTTCGTCCAAAAATTTTATTGCAAATGATTTCATCTTTAAGAGGCCTTAGGTAATTTAACAAACAAAACTTTTTTAAGGAAAAGTAACAGAGATCGTGTTAAAATCCGAGAGGGTTGGGATTTTACATGTATAGGTACAAATGCCATCCTGTTCGTCTACAGGTGGTTCCAACTTTGGAGTGCTTAAATATGAGATTATGTTTTATTCCTCCTTGTTATGTCTAACAATTTGTTTAGCCTTTTGTTAGACTGTCAAGCCAAATGCTGTTGTAGGGAGAAAGGGCGAGAGGGACTGTGAAACATGCATTTTTAATCAAGGCTAGTGAGATCAACGATAAGCTATTGCAGATTTTAAAACAACTTGACGACCCGAGACACGATTTTTTTATTCATATTGACTTAAAAGCTGGGGCCTTTGATGAACTTAAAGTCAAAAATGTTGTTAAGTTTTCAAGAATCCGCTTCGTTGAAAGGATAAAAGGAAATTGGGGGGGATTTTCTTTAGTAAGAATTGAACTGTGCTTGTTGAAGTCCGCTACATCAAGCGGCCAATACGACTATTACCACCTACTCTCGGGTGAAGACTTTCCTCTAAAAACCAATCTTGAAATCAATGAGTTTTTTAGACGAAATAAGGGGACAAATTTTCTTGAAGTAAGTGACCGTTTAAAAAGACAAAATCCTGATAGGTATCGACTCCGGTATCAACAGTATCATTTTCTTCAAGATAAGTTTGTGGGACGGAAGAGGAACATTTTTAAGTACCTCGACTTTTCTTTCTGTTACTTTCAACGCTATATAGGCATCAATAGAGCTAGAAAAATTACAGTACAGTCTGGATCACAGTGGTTTAGTATTACGGACGATTTAGCGCGTTATATATTGGGTCATGAAAATTGGATCATAAAACATTTCAATTATACGTATTGCTGCGATGAATTGTTCATTCAAAGTTTAATTTCAAATACTCGGTTCATGGGAACATTGTCTGCAAATCTTAGGTATGTTGATTTTGTGTGGAAATCAAAGCATAATCTAACGCCGCGATATTTAACCTCAGATGATCTGGCATTGGTAGCAAACCCAAATTATTTTTTTGCGAGAAAGTTTACAATAGATACAATGATAAAGTTTCGGAATCGAATTCAGGAATAAATGATCGACGTTTAATCGGTATAGTTTTGGGGGGATTGGATGGAAAACTCGATTGATGCGGTGGTAGTCACTTACAACCGACTGCCGCTTTTAAAGGAATGTCTTAAAGCGCTACTGAATCAGCGAGAAAACTTAAGCTCCATTTTTGTGATTAATAATCACAGCACTGACGGCACCACTGAATATCTTGAACATATTAAAGATCCACTAATTAAGACCTCAACGCTGCATGATAATATCGGCGGGGCTGCAGGATTTGATACGGGGTGAATAAAGCCTCAAGTGAAGGGAGTGGAAACTATGTTTGGATCATGGACGATGACACAATTCCAAATATAGAAGCTTCCGCAGCTTTGTTAGAAAAGGCGAGTTTATTAGAGGATGATTTTGGATTTCTCTGTTCTAATGTCAGGTGGACTGATGGACGCGCTACAAACATTGCGCACGTTTCCACGGATTGGCCTGATAAGATAGATATGGGACTTGTGGGCGTTGTTTCAGCAACTTTCGTTTCGGTTCTAGTCCCTAAGGTCAACATCAAGCGACTGGGTCTTCCGTTAGGCAGTATGCAGATTTGGGGAGATGACACTGAGTACACAACAAGGCTATCTGCCGCTAAAACTAGTTTCTTTGTTAGTGAAAGCATTGTTGTTCATAAAACAGGTTACAATTTAATGGCAGATAACTTGAAGACGATTCAGGCGGATCGTATTTGGCGCTTCAAATCAATGTATCGCAACTTAATCTATGTCAAACGCATTTATGGTCGAAAGAAAGATGTTACCAAGATGGTTCTTTCGAACGTATTTACAGGTCTTACCTGCATCACTGCACAGGACCATCGATTACGTCGTTTGGAAGCTGCAATTGTTGGTACATGGAATGGCTTTTTCTTTAATCCCGAAATCAAGTACCCAAACAATAAAATGGTGGAGAATGAGATTGACAAATAAGACCAGTTTTATACGTGAAGTTAAGATGTCAATTTTTGGATGGGTAAAGCTGTTAGCCTATGCTATTTTTCGTCTATACTTACTGGTTACGCATCAACAGATTAAAGTACGGTCGATCGAAGAGTCGATCCAAATTATTATCAGAAAAAGAGTATCGATCAGTAGGTTTGGTGACGGCGAATTTAAATGGATGTTTAAAGAACGAGAACCTGATAACTTTGAAAAGAATTCTCCCGCTCTGGCGGCCGCACTTTTGGAAGTCGTGCGAACTGATAGGAGAGGGTTCCAAGTTTGCATTTCAGACATTTTTTCCGGATTGAAACAATATAGGCGGCTTGATGCATTCTTTTGGGCCGGACAATTAGGACATCATGGCTATCAGTGGGTTCGTACTTTGGATCCTCGAAAAACGTATCTAGACTCTCTTCTGACTAGGCCCTATATGATTTATAAAGATAGAAGCCAAGGGCCAAAGCTCTTTAATCTAATCAAACAAATATGGCAAGGTCGAACTGTTTTGCTGGTTGAGGGTTCTCAGACACGATTTGGTATTGGAAACGATCTTTTGAAGAATGCCGCATCAATTAAAAGGATTGTCTGTCCTTCTGAAAATGCTTTTGAACGATACGATGAAATTTTAGATGTTATTGTTCGTATTGTCGAGAAGCTTAAGGATCCTGATATATTAATTCTTATCTCTTTGGGTCCTACTGCCACAATCTTAGCAAACGATGTAAATCTCGAAACGTCTGCACAAGTTCTTGATATTGGGCATCTTGATATAGAGTATTCTTGGATGTTAATGAATGCAGACAGGAAAGTGCCAGTGGCGTATAAATATGTTAATGAAGTTCAAGATGGCAACAGAGTTCATGATATTCCAAATATTTTTTTGAATCAATATAATCAAGAAGTTGTGGCGGAAGTAAAGTGACAATTTGTGAAAATGAGGGTATCAAATGAAGGTTCAAATGTTAATAGCTAGTCATAAGCAATATAAAATGCCAAATAATGATGAGATATATGATCCGATTTTTGTTGGGGCTGCCTCAAAACATAATGTTCCAGATGGTTTTCAATCTGATGCTACGGGTGATAATATTTCCTCTGAGAATTCCCACTTTAACGAACTAACAGCCACATACTGGGCGTGGAAGAACTCCGATGCTGACGTTATTGGTTTGAACCATTATCGGAGGTATTTTGTTTCCAAGAAGACATTAAAAAAAGACTTCAGTCATCTGCTCAAGAAAAAAGAAGTTCTGGCGTTACTTAGCAAAGGCGATGTTGTACTTCCAATAAAACGGAGATATTACATTGAAACGATTGAAAGTCATTACGTCCATAGCCATGACCCAGAAGAATTGATCATTTTGAAAAGATCCTTTTCAAAATTTCCTGAAAAATACCAAGACGCGCTGAACACTGTGTTATCACGAACGTCTGCGCACATGTTTAACATGTTTATTATGAAACGTGAGACGTTTGATGACTATTGTTCGTGGCTCTTTTCGACATTGCGTATCATTGAAAAAAATCTGAACTTTGATAAACTAAAAGGCAATGAAAAAAGAGCTCTGGGCTTTCTTGCAGAGCTGCTCATGGATGTGTGGGTCATTGCTAATAATAAGACTATTGTTGAGTGTCCGGTCCAATTCATGGAGTCTAATCACTGGCCAAAGAAAATCGCTATTTTTTTGATGAATAAGTTTACAGGCACGCAGAGTCGCTTTAACACCCATATGAGATAAAGTTGCTGGTTATGGAAGATATTGAGCTGCTTGAGGTGCTCTATATGGAGTCTTCAGTTAATAAGTTATTCAATGAAGGGAATTTTTAATGGAATCTTCGAAAAGGTTGGTCAGTTTTTTTGAGTTCTATTTGTCCATTATGCTTATAATGAGCTTCAGAACTGTTTGGTTATACACGGAAGATAGAACTCCTTCTCGGATTGTAACGGCTGCGACAATTATCTCGATTGTTGCATTAATTGCGGCATACATAGTCTTTTGCAGTCCGTCGCTTCTGACTGGCGATCTTGTGATTATAATGGTAGTTTCTACTGGTATTATTATAAGCATGATTGTTAGTACATTGAATGGCAATGGACAACTTTTGACACGACATTTATCTTACTTTGCTCTTTTAATTCTTTTATTTCTTTCTTATAGAGCGGGTAGATTGAATTTACTCATTAAGCACTTTATTACAGTGTGCTGTTTTCTAGCTGCGTGTTCTCTTTTCTTTTGGATTCTGGCAATCATAGGAGTGCCAATGAATAGCACTCTGTATATTAGTTGGGCATCAAAGTATTATGAGCCTATCAAGGGATTCTTTGGTTTGTTCTATTTTTCTCAAGATTTTACGTCATTCTTGGGATTTTATCTTCCTAGAAATACTGCTATTTTTACAGAAGCGCCAATGTGTTCTTTTGTGTTTTGTTTGGGACTCATCTTCGATATTTTTATCGGAGATGATGACAAGAAGCATAAGCTAGGCTTTCGAGAAATCTTGTTAATTGTTGGAATAATTTCTACGACTTCGACGACCGGAATTATGATTGTTATCTTGACGCTAGTAGCAAATCTTTTTCGAACAGTGAAGATAAATCCGCTTGTTGTTACTGTGGGTGTCATGCTTTCCGCTTTTGTTCTATATATTTTGTGGCAGATTTTTTTAGTGAAGACTACTGAAAACTCTAATTCAGTTAGTATCAGATTTGATGACTTACATGCAGGAATCAAGGCTTGGCTTGTTCATCCTTTTTTTGGCAATGGACTTGAAAACACATTGGCTTATTTACCATTTATTCAGGGGTATCGTGTTGTTGAGGGAGGAAACTCTGGATTTTCGTCTGGCTTACTTCAGATTTTAATGACTGGTGGAGTTTTTTACTTTATCTGGATAGTTTTCATTCCACTTGCAAAGATGTTTTTCAAAAGCAGGAGTTATTTGTTCCTGGGTTTAATTTTTTTGATTATGTTAATCAACACGGTTATTTACGATACCTTTATGATGTTCTTTATTTCAGCGCTATTCTACGCTGTGACATTAAGGAAGACAGAGTCTCAAGTCGCTTAAGTACTCGGTCCAATTTTGATTTGGATATTGATTTTTTGATTGTTAAGACATGTTTTTATAGGGGACTCATTATTAAGTAAGAGGTGCCAAAATGGAAGAAGTAAATTTTAAATGTGTTGCAGTCGTTGTTACATTCAATAAGCTTGAATTATTGAAGGAATGTTTACTACATTTATTTGAATTGAGGAACTATATTTACCGGATTGTTGTTGTTAACAATGCAAGTACAGATGGTACTGCTGAATTTTTAAATAAGGTTGCATTGCAACAGCCCATACTGGATTTGGTGACTGAGAAGTCTAATTTAGGGGGAGCGGCAGGTTTTAATCATGGTATCAAAAGAGCAATGCAGCTTAAGGCAGATACTGTTTGGGTAATGGATAATGATTGTATCGTTAGTGAAAGTACTATAAGTCCCCTGACGAAGGCAAAGAAAGAACTTGAATCAGATAACGTGGAATGGGGTGTCCTTGCAAGCAATGTTCGGTGGATAGACGGTAGTGCAGCTCTGATGAATATTCCCAAGTTATCAAAATTTTGGAACGAGAATCGGTCTTCTAATTTAATTAAACTTGAGCATAGTTCCTTCGTCTCCATGTTTATTAATGCTCAAGTTATTAAAAAGGTTGGGTATCCTATTGCGGACTTCTTTATTTGGGGTGACGATGCAGAATATTCAAAACGGATTGCTGATCGGTATCCTAGCTACTGTGTGACAGACAGCATAGTAACTCATAAAATGGCTAGTAATCAAAAAGTCGATATTTTAACGGATAGCAAGGATAGATTACCTCGTTACTTTTACGATGTTAGAAACAATTTTTACATTTCGCGTAAATTGGGATTTAAAGAGACATTAAGATTTATTTACGGCTTTGTAAAAAAAATAACATCAGTTTTGCTTTGTGGATCTAATAAAATTAAGAAGCTGGGAATTTTGATGCATGGCTTCTTGGCAGGTATGGTTTTTAGTCCGGAAATCGAAAGATATCATCTTTAGCTGTAAGGTACGTTTAAAACGGCTTCGATATCCCTTGTGCTGTAGGAATACCGAAGCCGTCGTTTTTAAATCAGCTTTAACGTGAACAATTGGCTTTAACCTTGGGCGAACAAGGTAAATAATCCTGTAATGCCTCGGCATCGCCGGGAATGAACAGGAAGGTTGGGTAATTCAGTAAGTAGTGGATGGTGAAAAACTATAAAAGTACTTTAATAATAGGATTTACCAATAGTTCGGCGTATAATAAGTGCAACCCTTATTTGCCCGAAATGCCTATGCTTTGGGATTTACCCTTGCACTTATCGCTGA